>Ga0209345_10000979_pt1 | contig 36523 bp, 32 predicted proteins | sample Cruoilmetagenom7_FD_187294 | JGI IMG/M metagenome (GOLD analysis project Ga0209345, IMG submission 187294) | Oil polluted marine microbial communities from Coal Oil Point, Santa Barbara, California, USA - Sample 7 (SPAdes) (version 2) | ecosystem: Environmental > Aquatic > Marine > Oil seeps ...
TCCTTTGCTCGCCAATAACAATCAGCGTTTTAAGGCTTGGACAGTTAGCTTTTATCTCATCAACTTTACCCGCATTATTATCCGTCACAATGGCTATGCTCGCTTTTGAGCGATTAATACGGTATTCGATATCTTTTGATGTAAGTAAGTTAGTCCCTGGCATGGTCACGACACCTAATTTACAACACCCCACCATCACCGAGTACCACTCACCAATACGAGGAATCATAACAAAGGCTAAGTCGCCTTTTTTTACCCCTAAACTGAGTAAGCCATTAGCAAACTGGTTGGAACTATTAGCTAGATCACTAAATTGATAATGCCTTATATTCTCACCGCTTTTATCAACTTCGATAAATGCAAGCTTGTCGGCTTCTTCAGCTCTTCTATCAATAACATCGAAGCCAAAATTATAATTCTCTGGTATTTCTAATTTGTACGATGATTTAATTTCATCATACTGAGTCATATTCAGCACCGCCCCCTCCTTTTTTATCTTTATTTTTTAGTCTGATTACCTGCTTTAGCTTATCATTTTCTAATTGATAGTCAAAAAACACATTTCAACATTATGAGTACTCTTTAATCATTCAATTAAAAGTATAAAAAAAGCCTCCATAAACGAATCTATGGAGGCCTTTCTATCGAGTGAGTCTTTTAAAATTATTTAAAAGGGTTATTTAATACGATGGTCTCTGTTCTTTCTGGTCCTGTCGAGATAATATCAATAGGAACTTCCACTAATTCTTCTAACCGCTTGATATACGCCAACGCCTCTTTAGGAAAGTTATCCAACGATTTTTGCCCTTCTGTTTGCCCCTGCCAACCAGGCATTGTTTCAAACACAGGCTCACATTTTGCATATTGTTCTGCCCCTATCGGCGGCACATCAATAACTTCACCATCTAGCTTATAGCCGGTACAAATTTTAACTTCTTCAAGCCCATCCATCACATCAAGTTTAGTTAAACAGATCCCGGTTAAACTATTTAAGCGTGCTGAGCGTCGAAGAGATACCGCATCAAACCAGCCACAACGTCTTTCACGGCCTGTTGTTGCACCAAACTCATGCCCTTTTTTTCCGAGGTATTCGCCAATTTCATCGTCCAATTCTGTCGGAAACGGCCCACTACCAACACGTGTTGTGTATGCTTTTGTAATACCTAAAATATAATCCATATCACACGGGCCCATGCCACTACCACTGGCTGAACTACCTGCTGTTGTATTGGATGATGTGACGTAAGGGTACGTACCGTGATCTATATCTAATAATGCCCCCTGGGCACCTTCAAATAAAATATTTTCGCCATTTTTACTGTAATTATGCAGTTCATCCGCCACATCTATCAGCATCGGTTTAATGATCTCTGCCTGAGCCATTACTTGATCGTACATGGCTTGAAAGTCATACGTTTCTGCATTGAAATAATTTTTCAATACAAAGTTATGGTAAATCAGCAGCTCTTTAAGTTTATCGGCAAAAATAGCCGGCGTTAACAAATCACCTGCTCGTAACCCACGTCTTGCCACTTTATCTTCATACGCTGGACCAATACCACGACCAGTTGTGCCGATTGCTTTTGATCCACGTGCTTTTTCACGCGCTAAATCTAAACCGACATGTACTGGCAAGATGAGCGGGCACGCCTCACTAATTTTTAAGCGCCCAGCCAATTGAACACCCGCTTTTTCTAAAATCCCCATTTCTGTTAATAACGCTTCTGGTGATAGAACAACGCCATTACCAATTAAACACTGAACCTTATCTCTTAAAATACCGGATGGAATAAGATGTAATACTGTTTTTTGATCGCCAATCACTAAGGTATGACCGGCGTTATGCCCCCCTTGAAAGCGAACAACTGCTGCTACATCATCGGTTAATAAGTCCACCAATTTTCCTTTGCCTTCGTCACCCCATTGAGTGCCAATCACGACAACATTTTTTCCCATTTTCTATCTCTATTTAATATTTTATGATTTAAAGTTTATAGTCAATCTGCTATTCGCTGACTTGCCATTGACCTTGAGCGTTTATAAGAGTCAATGTATGCTGAGGTTGTTGCTGATCACCTGGCAACTCTTGAACGACAATTTTACCGTTAGCTCTCAATTGACGAATAACATCGTGTAAGTCCGGATCATTAACATCAGGGGCCAATATAACCTCTTCAGCTTGCTCCTCATCCAACGAACTCAGTGCAGATAAAACTTTGACATCAGCACTAAAGCCAGTAGCCGGCAATGTACTGTCTAACTGCCCTGTTAAGTTGTCATATCGACCACCACGAGCTACCTCAGAACCAAAGCCAGGCACAAAAGCAGCAAACACAATACCAGTTTGGTATTGGTAACAACGCAACTCTCCAAGGTCGAAATATAACGGTAATGCTGGGTATATACTTTGTAGTAACTCAGCGACCTGCTGGAGTTCTTCAATGGCATTAATAACCTCTGCTCCACCTACTGCTAAATTAGTTTTAGCCTCTTCAAGCACAGACACATCGCCATTTAAACTCAACAATTGATAAAAGGCTTGATGCCAAGCAGCATCTAGCTGATAGGTCGTTAACAACTCGTCTAGTTCATCGGCCGCTTTACGTTGTAGTACTTCAAATAAGTCCGCTTCTTGCTCAACTCCTAGACCTGCATTTTTTGCGAGGTCTCTAAAAATCGCAACATGCCCCAGATCTAAATGAACCTCTTGCAGACCTGCTATCGCCAATGTTTCAAGCATTAAGCGAATAATTTCAACATCACTTTTAATATGTTGACTCCCATACAACTCAACACCGACTTGTATAGGACTGCGTGATTTTTCGATTTTTGCGCCTCGAGCCTGCAACACTGAGCCTAAATAACACAGTCTCGTTGGTGCCGTACCCGTATGGATATGATGTGAAGCCATGCGTGCCACTTGTGGCGTCATATCAGCCCTAATACCCAATGCTTTACCACTGATCTGGTCGGTTAGATTGAACGTTTGAAGTGCTAATTCACTCCCTGTACCCGTTAGCAAGGTATCTCTAAACTCAACCATTGGCGGAATGACATACTGATAGCCCCATGAGTGAAATAAATCCAATAATTCACGGCGCATTATTTCTAAACGCTTGGCATCATTTGGCAGTAAGGCATCAATACCTTCTGGCAACATCCAACTATTTTTCTTAACCATTTATTTGCTTAAACCTTAACGCACAAGCGTTAATAATATGACGCCAGCAATCATACTGACGAGCCCTGATAGACGGATCGTTTTATCATCCATTTCCATTAAGCGTTGATAGGTTTTACGTAATGAGTTTGGGCTTATAAATGGGATTATCCCTTCTAATACCAGCACCAACGCAATGGCTGCAAATAGTTCTCCCCAAGCCATTACGTAAACCTCTTCATTAATACGCCTTTAAAGTAAGCTTACTGCTTCTTAAAATATTTAAAGAAATCCGATGTTGGTTCGAGAACAATAAGATCATTTCCTGAGCCCATACTCTTACGATAGGCATCTAAGCTACGATAGAAAGCAAAAAACTCTTTATTCTTATTGTATGCACTGGCATAAGTTTGAGCGGCTTGTGCATCGCCTTTACCACGCAATTCTTGCGATTCTTTATAAGCTGTCGCTAAAATAATTTCACCTTGCTTATCGGCATCTGCTTTAATTCTTTCGGCCGCTTCTTTACCTCTTGACCGGAAGTCACGCGCCACTCGTTCACGTTCTGATTCCATTCTTTTGTAAACTGATGCGCTCACCTCATCTGGCAAATCAATACGCTTAATACGAACGTCAGTAATATCAATACCTAGACCTTTGCCTAACAAGTTCATGTCTTCTACAAGGCCTAAACGAATTTTATCTCTACCGACCGAAATGAGCTCTTTAATCGTTTGCTTACTAAACGCCGCTCTCATCCCTTCTTTTACAAACTGATTCAAACGAGTATCAACTTGACGAGGATCACCGCCAACAGCACGGTAGAAATTATCAACATTAGAGATTTTCCACTTAACAAATGTATCAACAATCACATTTTTCTTTTCTGACGTTAAAAAGCGCTCAGGTCTAGAGTCGAGTGTTTGTAGGCGCCCATCAAACTTCTTTACATTGTTAATAAATGGGAATTTAAAGTGTAACCCAGGCTCAAGGTCAGTTCGAACAATTTCACCTAAGCGAAATACGATCACTTTTTCACGCTGGTCTACCGTAAAGAAGCTGCCTGAGGCTATAAAAAGGGCAATCACTATAATAATCAACATCATTGGGTTCATTTTCATTATCTTCCCCTCCCGCTATCTCTGTAACTGGTATCTCGGCCCGTATTAGTAGGCGTGCTTTTTTCTGGTGGTGTTATAAAACGGTTTGGCGTTACTGCAGGCTTAGTAGCCGAAGATTCCATCAGCTTATCAATAGGTAAATACATGACGTTATTACCTCCTTTAACATCCATAATCACTTTCTTAGAATTACCTAACACATCTTCCATTGTTTCTAAGTACAGTCGTTTACGCGTCACCTCTGGTGCCACTTCGTATTGCACTAATAATTGGTCAAAACGAGACGCATCACCAGCAGCTTCTGCTTTCACGCGCTCTTCATACGCCTGTGCCTCTTGCACAATTCTTGACGCTGCACCACGTGCTTTAGGTATGATTTCATTCGAATAGGCTTGCGACTCGTTAATAAAGCGCTGCTCATCTTCACGTGCTCTAATAGCATCAGAAAAGGCACCTTGCACTTCTTCTGGTGGTTGCGCTTCAACTAGGTTGACTGACGAAACAATCAGACCAGTTTCATAATCATCCAGCATGGCTTGAAGATTCCCTTCAACTTTCGCCACCACTTCGCTTCTGCCCTCTGTTAGCACAAAATCCATTTTATTTTTGCCAATTACCGAGCGTAGAGCACTCTCAGCTGATTGCTTTAGTGTTACTTCAGGCGCTCTTACATTAAAGATGTAATCTTGTGCACTTTTAACTTTATATTGAACAGCCAAACGTACATCAATAATATTTTCATCTTCAGTCAACATCAATGCTTCTTTGCGAACACCGCTTGATGCTTGTTGATTGGCACCAGAACGGTAGCCAATTTCTATAAATCGTTGTTGGTCAACATTGATAATCATTGCGCTATCAATTGGACGAGGGAAACGCCAATGTGGTCCTGGCAACGTTGTTTCATGGTATTTACCAAAACGCAGTATGACCCCTCTATTTCCTTCATCAACAATGTAGATACCAGAGGCCATCCAGATTAGAGCAGCTAAGCCAATTAATATACCAATATTGGCGCCAGACGGACCACTCGGTGACTTTTTGCTGGCTGTTCCTTTAGAACCACCGCCGCCAAATAGCCCTCCAAACTTATCTTGCAACGAACGCACTAACTCATCAAGATCAGGAGGTGTTTGCTGTTCTTTTTTGCGCCCACTCCACGGGTCTTTCTTATTTTTATCGTTATCTGAATCATCCCAAGACATAGTTAAAACCTCAACTTAATAATTATTTTATTCCAACGGCTAATTTTAGGGTGCTACGCCATGCTAAGCAAGAATTAAACGACTAATTCCGCCTAGCTAGGCTAAATAACACTCAATTAAATGTTTATACTTATTTGATATATTTACTTCTATAACCCAGCAACCATCATCTCGATTTTCTTCACTAAGAATTTGTGCAACTTGAAATAACTGTGCACGTAACTTTGCCTCTTCGGGCCTCAAAATGATCGTTGCTCGTGTGTTTTCATCATGACAATGCGTAGACAGCGTTTCTAGTAAAAGATTCACCCCATCGTTTAAGATAGCCGATAGCCAGACAGCCTTCACGTGACCCTCATCGTCTTTATCTATGTGTGCATCTACTGCAGAAAGGCGGTCAATTTTGTTATAAACCATTATTTGCGGAATTTTATCGGCACCAATCTGCTTTAAAACTGAATTGACTTCGTGTATTTGCTCCTGCCGATTAGGGCTGCTTGCATCTACCACGTGCAATAGTAAGTCAGCTTCAATCGTCTCTTGTAATGTAGAACGAAAGGCTGCCACCAATTCATGCGGTAAGTCTTGAATAAAACCTACCGTATCAGCAAGCACCAACTCACCATAGTCAGGAAGCTTTACTTGCCTTAACGTTGGATCTAAGGTTGCAAAAAGTTGATCAGCAGCATAAATTGATGACTCGGTTACCACGTTAAATAAAGTGGACTTCCCAGCATTGGTATAACCAACTAAAGACACCGTGGGCACATCCGCACGCTGCCTGCTGCGTCGCCCTTGATCGCGCTGCTTATTTACCTTGGCCAAACGCGTTTTAATTTGACGAATACGCTGACCAATTAATCGACGGTCGGTTTCTAATTGCGTTTCACCCGGTCCACGTAAGCCAATACCACCTTTTTGTCTTTCGAGGTGAGTCCAGCCTCTAATTAAACGCGTTGATAAATGTTGTAACTGCGCTAATTCTACTTGCAGCTTACCCTCAAACGATTTTGCACGTTGAGCAAAAATATCAAGAATCAAGTTCGTACGATCTAACACACGAACTTCTAATTCTTTTTCTAAATTTCTCTGCTGACTTGGGCTAAGACTATGGTTGAATAAAACAATATCTGCACAGGTTTCATGCAACATTCGTTTCACTTCTTCTAGCTTGCCTTTTCCAACAAAATACCTAGCATCGGGTGTTCGCCGAGAACCCGTAATGGTCGCCAAAGGTTCTACATTAGCCGATATCACTAACTGTACAAATTCGCTCAGATCATCTTCTGAGAAGCTCTCATTAATGGATAAATGAACGATGAGCGCCTTTTCACCCGTATCCGGACGATCAAACAGCTCCACTAAATAAGCTCGTTGAGTACGACTAGCACACGCAAAATAACAACCTAGGCTTCTTCGTCACCACGAGGCATTGTTACCGCTCTTGCAGGCACAACGGTTGAAATAGCATGCTTGTAAACCATTTGATTAATCGCATTTTTCAAAATCACAACATATTGATCAAAAGATTCAATCTGCCCCTGTAGTTTAATACCATTCACTAAAAAAATAGCGACCGGAATATGTTCCTTTCTTAATGTATTTAAGAATGTATCCTGTAAATTATGTCCCTTAGACATATCGTTTCTCCTTATTATTATTCAACGTTACCAACCGCCCAATTTCATCGAACTCAATTTATTTTGCAGCGCAACAAATTGTACCGCAAAATGAACAAACGGGTCGCATAATACTTACTAATATTATTAATGATGGCGGCACCTTGTTATTTCAAGTCTATACCGTTACTTTTCTGTTATAGCCCTTCAGCACAAGATTTAAAGCTGCTGGGTCCCCCGTCTGCAACCATGCCATGTCGGTCTGTTGACGTAACCAGGTGAATTGCCTTTTTGCCAACTGTCGTGTGGCAATAATCGCTTTTTCACGAAAGCTTGCTTCATCGAGCTCGCCTAGCAAATAACGCCAAGCTTGCCGATAACCAACGGCCCTAATCGCTGGCATGGAAGCCTCTAAGTCTTCCCTCTCAAATAGCAACCGAACTTCATTAATAAAGCCCTGATCCAGCATCATATCCATTCTTAAGGCAATTTTCTCATGCAATTGCGCGCGATCAACCGGCGCTATGGCAAATTTAACCATATCGAAGGGCAAGGGTTGTTCTGCTTGCTCCGCTAACCAGTCCGTTTGACTCTTACCGGATATCAAATAAATTTCAAGTGCTCGCTGAATTCGTTGCGTATCATTTTGGTGAATTCGTTTTGCTGCAACGGGGTCTATTTGTTTTAAGCGATCATGTACAGCATGCCAACCTGAAGCATTTGCCAACTCATTTATCTCCTGCCGAATTTTTTCATTTGCATCCGGCAATTTAGCGATGCCATTTATGAGCACATGGAAATACAACATCGTCCCACCAACAAGAATCGGCACTTTTCCTCGTGCGGAGATATCATGAATCAGCCCTAACGCTTGGTCTCGAAATTCTCCTGCGGAAAAGCTTTCAGAAGGGTCCAAAATATCAATTAGATGGTGTTTAATGCCGTCACGTTCCTTTAAGTCAGGTTTTGCCGTCCCAATATCCATACCTCGGTAGACCAGAGCAGAATCAACACTAATGATTTCACCATCAAGCTTTTTAGCGATATCAATTCCTAGCGCCGTTTTACCAGAGGCTGTTGGCCCCATCAGTAAAATAATGCGCGGTAACGTTGCCACGGTTTATTGCCCTCTTAGAAACAGCGAATCTAATTGCTTTGCATTAAGCAACACCCACGTGGGCCGCCCATGATTGCACTGCCCACTATTATCTGTCTGCTCCATATCTCGCAAGAGTGCATTCATTTCTAGTTCTGTTAAACGTCGATTCGCTCTAATTGAACCATGACACGCCATATTGCCTAATACCTCATAACAGGCCTCTTTAATACTATTTGATTCACCTGTTTGGGCAAGGTCTGCCAATATATTGCGAACCAATGCTTCGGCACCTTCTACAGCTAACAAAACAGGAATAGCTCGAACGAGCATCGTATTCGGCCCCGAGACACTCAAATTAAGCCCCAAACCATCCAGCATAGACTGATATTGCTCAAAAACCAGCATTTCTTCGTCAGATAACTGAATTTTTTCTGGAATGAGTAAAGGCTGAGACGGCATATCACCCGCATCATATTGTTTCTTCATTTTTTCATACACGATACGCTCGTGCGCCGCATGCGTATCTACCAAAACTAACCCGCTTTCTGATTCGGCAAGAATATATGTATTGTGTAAATGAGCAATGGCAAACCCCATCGGTGGTGCTTCACCACTATCTTGAGTGACGGGCATCTTGAAGGCCGAAGCACTCCTGCTCATACTAGGTGATGGAGATGGATAAGACGCACCCCGGCTATAATTCGATGAGGATTCAGAAATGGACATCGGTATATGTCGTTGCTGCATATCAGTATAAGCTGTAGACGGCTCATTCAACGCTGGCTCAAGCGTTTTAACAGCATAATGATCACTTGGACGTACATCTGTTAACAGCTGTTTTATACGTCGATAAACAAAATCATGCACCGCCTTACTTTCTCGAAAACGCACCTCTAACTTTGCTGGGTGAGCATTAACATCGACTAATGTTGGATCAATACTCAAATACAACACATAAACGGGATGACGACCATGAAACAAGACATCTTGATAAGCCAAACGAACCGCGTGATTAATAAGCTTGTCTCGAATTAAGCGGCCGTTAACATAAAAAAACTGCATATCTGCTTGAGATCTTGAATAGGTGGGCAAGCCGACCCAGCCTTGCAATGCTAAATCACCATTAATGACATCAACATCTATCGATTCATGCACGAAACCATCGCCACATAGCAAGCCAACTCGTTGATCTTTTTGCTCATTAGTCAATGCAGGCTTCAGGTCAATCACCTGCCGGTGGTTATGCTTAAGACTAAAACCCACATCAAAGCGACTCAGTGCCATACGTTTGACAACTGTTTCAATATGACCAAATTCTGTTTTATCTGTTTTAAGAAATTTACGGCGAGCTGGCGTGTTATAAAAAAGTTCGCGTAATTCAACACTGGTACCCACTGGGTGCGCCACCGGAACCGGATCAAGCTCAGCTTCTGTGCCATCCGCTTTAACACACCACGCCGCATTTTCATCTGTTTGTCGTGATGTTAATGTTAAACGCGAAACTGAACTCATACTTGGTAAAGCCTCACCTCTAAAACCAAAACTCAACACCGATTCTAAATCATGTAAGGAACTTATTTTACTGGTCGCGTGTCTGGATAAGGCTAAATCCAGATCTGACTTATTAATGCCACTGCCATTATCACTGACCCGAATCAAGCGAGAACCACCCTCCTCTATCTCCACCAGCACTTGAGTCGCGCCAGCATCTAATGAATTCTCAACTAGCTCTTTAACAGCGGATGCAGGGCGTTCGATGACTTCGCCCGCAGCAATTTGATTAATCAGTTGTGGAGGTAGTTGTTGAATAGACATGGGCTTCAATACGGGTGACATTTTATACAAACAGAGGCCACCTATTGTATCTAAAAATAACCCGTAGACTAACTCGGTATTTGAATTACTTGACCCACTTTAATAGTGCTACTACGCATTGCATTTGCTTTTTTTAACGATGCTAATGAAACACGGTGACGCAGAGCAATCGCCGACAACGTATCACCCCTTTTAATTTTATACGTAGCCTTTGCTGTCCTAAGCCTAGGTGTGGATGGTAAACGCTGGTTTGCAAAATACGTTTTAATTCCTTTTAAAATAGCACTCGCCATCTTTGACTGATGCTTCGGACTTCGCAATTTAGCCTCTTCATTCTTATTTGATATAAATGCCGTTTCTATCAAAATAGAGGGGATATCAGGTGATTTCAATACCATAAACCCCGCTCGTTGAACTTGTTTTTTATGAACATGCCCAACGCCTTTTAAATTTTTCAACACTGCGCCAGCTACTGTTGCACTGGCATCCTCGGTATGGTTTTGTGACAAGTCCAAAAGAACAGACGCTAATACGCCACCCTTATCATCTAAACTGACCCCACCGACTAAATCTGCCGAGTTTTCGCTATTGGCCAACCATCTTGCCGCTTCACTACTGGCACCTCGGTTAGACAAGACGTATACCGACGAGCCTCTCGCCCGTTGATCCTTAAACGCATCGGCATGAATAGAAACAAACAAATCAGCTTTAGCCCGGCGAGCTTTTTCCATTCGCTGACGCAATCCAATGTAGTAATCGCCCGTTCGGACTAGATATGCCTCCATATTAGGCTGCCTGTTAACCAATGCCGCCAATTTTTTAGCAATCGCCAACACCACTACCTTTTCACGAGTACCTCTATGGCCTCTAGCACCCGGGTCTTCACCACCATGCCCAGCATCAATAGCGACAATCCATTTATGACTCTTGGCCGCACTGGCTGATTTTTTCACCGCCAACGGTTGCTTGCCTGTGCTTTTTTCTTTTGGGTATAAGTCAACCACTAAACGATGGCCATAATTAGCATTAGGTATTAATAAAAAGCTTTTCGCGCTCACGGTTGTTTTTAAATCAATCACCACACGCAAGTCTTTATTATTGCGAGGAGCCTGCCGTATCAAACTAATAACCTTATGACTCGATGAAAACTTAGGCAGCGTTGCATCAAATTTAACGCCCGTTAGATCTAAAACTAAACGGGGTGGATTATCCAGCGTAAACACCTTATGGACGGTGGGCGATGAAAGCCCAAGCACTATGCGCGTGTGATCAGGCGCTGTCCAAAACCGCAGTGATTCAACGCTTTTATTCGAAGCAGCCAGTGCCGCCTCGCTGACAGACAGCAAAAAAACAAGCAGCATCGGCATTAAAAAATGCGTAACTAGCTTAAAGTTATTCGAGAATAGTTTCATAAGCAACTGTTTTTATGAGTCTTTATACTTAGATATTAACAGTTCTCGCTCACTTTCGTAAATATTTATTTTGATGATCAAATCTGGTTCAGGCAATAAGCCTTCGGCTTTTTCCGGCCATTCAACAAAACAAACGGATTCCTCGTTTAAGTAATCACGCATCCCCATGTATTCCAATTCTTCACCGCCCATCAAACGATACAAATCAAAGTGAAAAACAGGGAGCTTGTTGATCGTATAAGGTTCAACTAAGTTATACGTTGGGCTTTTAACAGAACCTCGATGCCCCAGACCTTTTAAAATGCCTCGAACCAAGGTTGTTTTCCCCGCACCTAAGTCACCCACTAAAAACACCAACATACCCGGTGTTAACTGTGACGCGAGTTGCTCACCAGCATCCAACATAGCCTGCTCATTTTTAATAATCATTCATTAACTCGCGTATCGGTTGCATTAAATCACTAGCCAGCAAACCAACCATTCCTTGCAATGCGGCACGGTCACCAGCAGTGGCATGTAGAACAACGCCTAACTTTGCCGCCTCTAAGCAGGTTAAACCTTGTGCCACTAGACCCGAAATCACCCCTGTTAGCACATCACCCATTCCACCTGATGCCATCCCGGGATTTCCCGCATCGCACCTATAAACATCTCCTTCACCATCAAAAATCAAACTACCCGAGCCTTTTAAAACAATAACACCACCGTATTGATGCTGGAGCTTCTTGACCGCTGCCAGCCGGTCTTGTTGAATGTCCTCTGTTGAACAATTCAATAACCTCGCTGCTTCGCCAACATGTGGCGTTAATATCCACTGATTATTTTTTCGCGGCGAGTTCGATAATAGGTTCAGCGCATCTGCATCCACTACCATTGGTAAATTAATATCCAGCGCCTGTTCAAACAACCGAGTTGACCAACGTGTTTGCCCTAAGCCCGGCCCTAAGCCAATCACGTTACATTTTTTGCTGAGTGATGCCAGACTTTTTGCATCAACGATTCCATGGCACATCAATTCTGGCCTAGACATTGTAATACCAGCCGCGTGCTCTACCTTTGTAGCAACACTCACTAAACCACTACCCACCCTTAATGCCGCTTCTGAAGCTAAGCGTATAGCACCACTAAACCCTGTATTACCGCCAACTAATAAACTATGCCCAAAGTAACCCTTATGTGAGTCTTCGGCTCTAGAAGGCATCTTTTTTATCAGCTCATCAAGTGACAGCACGGTAATGTTAGTTTGTACAATTTCAGACATAAAGGACTACTCGGTATAGGCGTTAGTTAGAGATAGCTAAATTCGATTAACATTTTAATGTATCCTACCGCAGATGGATGCAAACAACATCGACTTCAAACAACTTGCCCACGAAATAAAGTTACTAGGCCATTCGCTTGGTTTTCAACAAGTCGGCATTACCGATATTGATTTATCATCAGCTGAAGAGCAATTGAATAACTGGCTACATGCTGGTTTTCACGGTGAGTTAGATTACATGCAAAAGCATGGTACTAAGCGAACTCGAGCTGATGAATTACACTCAGGAACGATTCGTATCATTTCTTGCCGGATGGATTATTTACCAGAACCGATGAAGCAAACAGACGCGTTAATGAAGGACCCTATTCGCGCTTATATTTCACGTTATTCTTTAGGCCGTGACTACCACAAAGTTCTGCGCAAAAAACTGCAAAAACTGGCCACGCTTATTGAGCAAAAAATAGGCCCTTTTGGCTATCGCGCATTTGTTGATAGCGCCCCTGTTATGGAAAAAGCCATTGCAGAAAAGGCCGGTTTAGGCTGGATAGGTAAACACAGCAATGTACTCAACAAGGAAGCTGGCTCTTGGTTTTTCTTAGGCGAGTTATATGTTGATTTACCCTTACCTTGCGACACAGCCGCTGAAGAACATTGTGGCCGCTGCACCGATTGCATTGATATTTGCCCAACCAAGGCCATTGTTGCCCCCTATGTTGTTGATGCACGACGCTGTATTTCGTATTTGACCATCGAACTTAAAGGCTCTATTCCAGTAGAGTTTCGCCGTGCAATAGGCAAGCGTATTTATGGCTGCGACGACTGCCAACAAACCTGTCCGTGGAATAGGTTTGCCAATATCACCGAGGAGGCCGACTTTTTTGCTCGCCATCATTTAGATACCGTGAGCTTAATTGATATCTTCCTATGGGATGAAGCAACCTTCTTGTCCACCACTGAAGGCTCAGCCATTCGCAGAATCGGCTATGAAAGTTGGATTAGGAACATTGCCATCGCCTTAGGCAATGCCCCACATAATAGCCACATCGTCGACACACTAAAGAAAAAACTACACGACAAAAACCCTATTATTCGTGAACACGTGCAATGGGCTATTGAACAGCAAGAAAGCCATTTAACGCCCCTTAAAATAGAGTCCGCACCGTTATAAACGCCCCCTTCTCAAGCTATCAACTTGTGTTAAATCAATCCACTTTAATAAAGTGTTCTCTATAATATTTAAGCTCTTCGATTGATTCAATCACATCATCTAATGCTTGATGCGTTGCCTGCTTTTTAAAGCCTTTCATTATCTCAGGTGCCCAGCGACTCGCCAGCTCTTTTAAAGTGCTAACATCCAAGTTTCGATAATGAAAAAATGCTTCTAACGTTGGCATGTAGTTCGCCATAAAGCGACGATCTTGACAGATACTGTTACCACACATTGGCGAAGCGCCTTTCGGAACCCATTTTTCTAAAAACTCAATCGTTTCTAGCTCCGCATCATTTTCTGTTAGCGAGCTATTCAACACCCGCTCAATTAACCCTGATTGACCATGGTGCTTTTGGTTCCAATCATCCATCGCATCCATGGTTTCCTTACTTTGACGTACTGCCAGCACTGGGCCTTGTGCCAATATATTCAATGCCTTATCGGTCACAACCGTCGCTATTTCAATGATAGAATCTGTAGCGGGTTCTAAACCGGTCATTTCAAGGTCGATCCATATTAAATTTTGTTTGTCTTGAGACATCGTATTACCTATTATCTAAATTAAAACCTTACTAACGCGGTCTGTTAATAAAATCATGAATGAGTTTAGCTATCTATTTCTATTTCTTTTATCTGTCTCAACGATATTAAGCCTTTGGCTCAATAGGCGTCAAATGGCGTATATCATGCACCATCGTGACAAAGTACCCAATGATTTTAGCGAAAAAATTGATTTAACCGCTCACCAAAAAGCTGCTGACTACACTGTTGCCAAAACTAAATTAGCTAATTTAAGCGCCATCATCGGTAGCACTATATTAGTCTTATTAACCTTAGGCGGCCTTCTAAATATAATTGCCGATGCATCCAACAGTTATATTGATAGCACCCTATGGGCTGGCGTCGCGTTAATGATGTTTGTTTTTATAGCCTCACATCTAATAGAACTGCCTATCGATATTTATCAAACATTCAAAATAGAACAACAGTTTGGCTTTAACCGCTCTAGTGTTAGCCAATTTGTTAAAGATCAATTTTTACAGCTCAGCTTAATGCTAGTCATTGGTATCCCTATCTTGTACGCCTTACTTTGGGTTATGGGTGAAATGGGCGATTACTGGTGGCTGTATGCATGGTTACTGACTATAAGCTTTACCTTTTTAATGACCTGGTTAGTACCCACGTTTATCGCACCCTTATTTAACAAATTCACCCCGCTTGAAGATGAACAACTAGCGTCACGCATCACTCAATTATTTGAACGTTGCGGCTTTAATAGCAAAGGGATTTATGTCATGGATGGCTCGCGTCGTTCTGGGCATGGCAATGCATACTTCACCGGCATCGGTAATAATAAACGCATTGTTTTTTATGACACACTAATTGAGTCCCTTAACACAGACGAAATTGAAGCCGTGCTTGCTCATGAGTTAGGTCACTTTAAATGTAAGCATATTACAAAACAGATGATTGTTTCAACCGTCACCACGCTGATGGGCTTTGCCCTTTTAGGTTGGCTTAAACAGCAGCATTGGTTTTTTGATGGGTTTGGTGTCAGTCAAATTAATAACGCAGTCGCCTTACTACTATTTATTTTGGTGTTACCTATTTTTACCACCTTCCTACAACCCATTAGTAGTTACTTCCAACGAAAGTTTGAGTTTGAAGCCGATACCTTCGCCAGCACGATGGCTAAACCAGAATATTTAATTCAAGCACTGGTCAAACTGTACCGTGAAAATGCAAGCACACTCACACCCGACCCGCTCTACTCAAGCTTTCACCATAGCCACCCACCGGCAGGCATTAGAATTAATCACTTGAAAAAGCTTGCTGCTTCAACACCTTAATATTGAAGCATCGTATGAAAAAACTCTTAAGTTTGGCTTTATTGACCTTAATTAAAGCCAAGCTTGAGCACTCCCCAGAGGTTTCAATTAGTCATAGGGCCTGCTTATCATAAACAAACAGTCACACTCGGCTAAGCAGCAAAGCCAAGCAGTTATTAAAGGTCGTATCGTTGCACACTTAGGCAAAGCCTTGATCGTTGAAGGTGAGGATGGCCTCACCGCGCGCTGCAAAAAGCGCACTCAACTGCAACAACCTGCTGTTGGTGATAACGTCGAGTGGATAAAAACTGAGGAAGGCGCTGGCCGTGTAGAAAAGGTCTTAGAACGAAGATCTTTACTTTCCAGGCCCGCTAAAAATGGCCAAACCAGACCGGTTGCTGCTAATTTAGATCAAATTGTGGCTATTCTCGCGGTCAAACCGGCAATCGACCCTTTACTACTTGACCAATACCTCATTGTTAGTGAACTCCAAGAAATTAAGCCCCTTATCGTCTTAAATAAAGTGGACCTTTTAGACGAGCAATCGCGAAAAGATACGGACGAACTCATCTTGCTCTATAGAAGTTTGGGCTACGAAGTTCTCGAAGTCAGCGCTGCAAACAAAACCGGACTGGACGCATTAAGGGAGCGATTAAAAGATAAAACCAGTATCCTCGTCGGTCAATCTGGTGTGGGCAAATCAACCATAACCAATGCCTTACTACCCGATCTAGACATTCAAACAAAAGCACTCTCAACTGCCTCTGGCTTAGGTAAACATACCACCACCTCATCTACCTTGTATAAACTACCCGAGGGCGGCGACATTATTGATAGCCCAGGGGTTAATATTTTTGGCCTAGCGCATATTACTGAGCAGAATTTAGCCTATGGCTACCGTGAAATAAAACAACTCGCTGACCAATGCAAATATTCTAACTGCTTGCATTTAAAAGAACCTAAGTGCGCGGTTAAAGATGCCGTAGATAATGGCAGCGTTTCAAAACAACGTTATTTAAGGTATTTAAAACTACGAGACAAACTGGCCTATTAACCCGGCGGCCATTGCATCGCCCGACCACCTAATACGTGCAGATGGATGTGGTAAACCTCCTGTCCTGCATCTTGCTTACAGTTAAACACTGTGCGATAACCCGAATCAGCTAAGCCTTCCATTTCAGCTACTTTTTTAGCTGCTTGCATTATCTCGCCCATTAACAAGGTATCATCCTCGGTCATATCTGCCAGAGTTGGTATATGCTTTTTGGGAATCACCAAAACATGTGTCGGCGCTCGTGGGTTAATATCCCTAAAAGCTAAAACAGAATCTGTCTCATAAACAATATCGGGGGTTATTTCACCCGCCACCATTTTGCAAAACAAACAGTCACTCATCCTTAACTCCTTTTACACTTCGCTGCGGCCACTAAACGCATGAGATAGCGTTCCACTATCAATATATTCCAGCTCACCGCCAAACGGTACGCCATGCGCTATACGTGTTGCTTTAACATTATTTTTCTTAGCCATCTCACTGATATAGTGTGCTGTTGCTTCACCTTCAACAGTGGGGTTTGTTGCTAAAATAATTTCCTTAATCTTACCTAATTTTAACCTGTCGGTTAGTTTATCTAGGCCAATTTCAGACGGCCCTAAGCCATCTAATGGCGACAAACGGCCATTCAATACGAAGTATAAGCCTTTAAATGAGGTCGCACCCTCTATCGCCATCACATCAGCAGGTGTTTCCACTATACATAAGATGTGCTGCTCTCGGCGTTCATCAGAACACAAACCACAGATATCAGACGAGGTGAGCGTTTGACAAGTGGCACAATGTCCAATTTTATCGACCGCATCAGCAAGGCTTTGCGCTAATTGAAATGCCCCTTGACGGTCACGTTCTAATAAATGGAACGCCATACGTTGCGCTGACTTTTGACCAACACCCGGCAAACAGCGCAACGCTTGCATAAGATCATTAAGTACTGGTTCTGCTGACATGACTAAAAAGGTAATTTAAAACCGGGGGGCAATGACATACCCGCCGTCATCCCCGACATGCTTTCTTTATTCTCATTTTCTACCTTACGAACAGCGTCATTAATGGCTGATACAATCAAGTCCTCTAACATTTCTTGATCATTATCGGCCATTAAGCTAGGGTCAATCGATAAACGTCGGGCTTCATGTTTACCGGTTAAGACAACCTTTACTAGCCCTGCGCCCGACTCACCCGTTACTTCAAGTTCTGCCAATTGCTGCTGCGCTTCTTGCATTTTTTCCTGCATTTTTTGCGCTTGCTGCATCAAATCACCTAATTGATTTTTCATCATTTCTCCGTACTGTACTGTCGTTAATCTATTGGTTTAATTGAGCCTTCAATGATTTTAGCATCAAACAGCTCTATTATTTGTTTGACTGCTGGGCTCTGTCTTACTTCTTGCTCTGCCTCACGTTGTCTATCAGCCACCTTTTCATTGGCAATACTGTTAGGTGTTTCAATATTCTTCGCACCTTGAGTTAATTTAAGCTGTAACTTTCGACCATAATGCGCAATTAGTGCCTGCTCTAAATTCAATTCTGATTTTTTATTCAGTGAAATATGTCCACCCATCAGCAATAATTCACATTCATGCTCATCCACTCTTAGCAAGGTCGCATTATTGGCTAGCTGAAGCGTCATCGGATCAAGCCCTAAGGTTGGAACTAGTTCATGCCAAGGAAGGTCTAATTTAGGGTTCGAAGCAGATCTGGGCTGCTCAATCAGCTTACTTTCAACAGGCTTAACAACAGCTTGTTCTGGCGTAACTTGTGCCGTTTCTATGTTTTTAAGTGTTTTTTTTTCTGGGATAACCAGTTTGGGTGCTTTTTTAACCGACTCGGCCCCTTTACTTTCAGAGACTGTCGCTTGTGCCGCTGATACAGCAGGAGTAGCCACATTCGTCTTCGGCACTGAAGTAACAGCTTGGGTTTTCAGCGGCTGCGGAATGCTGCGCTCATCACTAGCAGCACTTAATTGCACCGGTGCAAACGCTAACATCCGTAACATTAACATCTCAAACCCAACCTTTGGCGTAGGCGCTAATGGCAAATCTTTTTGCCCGAGCAATGCAATTTGATAATACAGCTGAACATCTTCTTTCGTTAGCTCTTGTGCCAGTTGCTTTAATGACTTGTCATCCATTTCATTACCTACTATTTGGTACACCGCAATTTGGTGCAAATAGTTCAATAACGACTGCAAAACCTCCGCGTAATCAGGCGCAAACTCATCTAACTGTTGAATGCTGGCCAATACCGCCGAGCCTTGCCTTGTTAATAAGGCATTTAGCAGCTCAAGCACTGGCTCACGAGCAACACTACCGAGCATATCAATCACATCGCTCTCAAGCAGGCCGCCATTACCATGCACAATCGCTTGATCTAACAAACTTAAGCCGTCACGCATGCTGCCATCGGCTGCACGTGCTAATAACTCGGTCGCTTGCGGCTGATACTCAATGCCTTCACTGTCTAAAATGAGTTTAAACTGCCCTTCAATCTGAGCGGGCAATAAACGTTTAAGATTAAACTGCAAACAACGTGACAAAACAGTCACTGGCATTTTTTGTGGGTCGGTGGTTGCTAGCAAAAATTTCACATGTGCGGGAGGCTCTTCCAAGGTTTTCAGCAATGCGTTAAAGCTGCTTTTGGAAAACATATGAACTTCATCTATTAGGTAAACTTTATATTTACCGCGGCTTGGTGAATACTGCACATTTTCAAGCAAATCTCTTGTGTCATCAACACCTGTTCTTGAGGCGGCATCCACTTCAATTAAATCGGGGTAACGACCTTGATCCACCTCTAGGCAAGTATCACAGTTCCCACAAGGTTCAGCGTTAACGACATTCGGACAATTTAACGCCTTAGCTAGTACCCTCGCTATGGTTGTTTTACCTACACCACGTGTACCGGTAAACAAGTAAGCATGGTGCAAGCGGTCATGTTCTAGGCCATTAATTAATGCACGCACAATGTGTTCTTGCCCAACGACTTGAGCAAAATTTAACGGGCGCCATTTTCTTGCGAAGACTTTATAACTCATAAGCTTTATAGGGTAACAAAGGCGGTGACCTTGTGCGAATTTATAGTCATGTAGATTAACAAAAACTCGACTAAAGAACGGGTGGTAACTCATGCCAGCCACACCCCGGCACACGATTCGATCGCTGCCGTTGCTCCCTTCCGGGCCTGGCGGGGTTCACGACTTCACGTTGCGAGGGGACCGACATAAGTCACCATTGTTCGTTGGTGTAAATCAGGATGAGGATTGTCCATCATTGTGTTCCATCAATCAAGAAAAGTGGATGAAGTTTTAGCTATTTTTTAGCTCAACAGCCTGTTTTCTCAATTTTACATGACTTACGCTAAGCTTTTATTTCACTCCCCGGCTAATGTTAACGATCGGAAGCGTCACGTCATCTATGGTTTGGGGTTAACTACAGGCTTGATAGCAAGCCAATTAAATACCCAAAAAAATTCATTTAGTACCTGACTGGGCGTTTAGCCAATTTTCTTTGTAACGTCCGTCGATGCATATTAAGTTGCCTAGCCGCCTCAGAAACATTGCCGTTACACTCTAACAAAACCTTTTGCATATGCTCCCACTCCAGGCGTTTCACAGATAAAGGCTTATCGGATACTTTAACAGCTGTATCAGCGCCTTGTTGTATAAACGCAGCTAAAATTTCATCCGCATTCGCTGGTTTCGTAATGTATTGAATAGCGCCTAGCTTGACAGCCTCCACAGCCGTTGCAATGCTAGCATAACCAGTCAACATGATAATTTTTGTACTCTCATTCTTTTCCTTAAGGCGCTTAATTAAATGTAAGCCTGAGCTTCTTTCAAGTCGCAAATCGACAACCGCCATACTCGGTTCAAAATCATCTATTTTCTGAATGGCTTGCTCTTCGGTATGCGCAGACCGCACATCAAAGCCTCTACGTATAAAAGCCTCACCCAATACAGAGCAAAAAACCTCATCATCATCAATAATGAGCATTTTTGTCTTATTATCATTCATGCCACGCCCAGCTCTCTAGGTTATCAAAGGAAGATGAATAGCCACACGAACACCTTTTATGGGTCGGTTCTGCCACTTAACATCGCCGCCTAACTGCTCTATGGTCGCTTTGGTGATATAAACCCCGATACCCAAGCCGTCACCGTTAGAACTCATCATTTGTTGACCCAACTTAACTAGCTGCACCTCCTCCATACCTTTACCTTCGTCCTCAATCACAAGATCAATACTTTCGTTATCCCAATTAATCGTCAAACGAACAAAATTTGGCGATACTTGCGCAGCATTATCTAAAATATTGATAAGCGCCCGAGTCAGCGCAATATCTGAAATGAGCGTAGGCGCCTCCCCTTGCCCACTCACTATTTCAACTAAATTCACATTCAAATTAGAAATACGCCACTGAGCAACCACTTTCTCAATATATTCAACCACAGACAATAGTTGCCCGGCATCATACTTTTCAACGGTTGTTATTTCTGTAATACCGGATAACACTTGCTTACAACGCTTTATTTGCTCATTAATAATTGACAACATCTGGCTTGCCGGTTTATTACCCTCTTGTTCGAGTGCTAGCTTTAATTCATGAGCCAAAATACCCATTGTTCCAAGTGGTGTCCCCAACTCATGGGCTGCGCCTGTTGCTAAAGTCCCTAAAGCTACTAAACGTTCATCCCTAAACAAACGCTCTTGCATTGTCGACAACAGCTTATTTCGCTGCCGTAACGATTCTGCCATCCCTGCTACAAAGTAAGCCAATAAAAAGGTAGATAAGACAAATCCAACCCACATACCAATAATATGATTCGCAAAGCCCCCAACAGGCGTCATCCCCATCTCATGAGCACCCTGAACCAAAGGCTGATAATAAAACACAAGCACCGTATAAGATAGTGACGTTAATAACGCCATTAACCAAACATGCACCCGTGGTAGCAAGGTAGACGCAATACTCTGTGGGACCAATAAAAACCAAGCAAAGGGGTTAGTCGCGCCACCAGTGAAATATAAAATAGCTGTCAATGCGAAGACATCAACGGTTAACTGTACAAAGAATCCAGTATCTGTAATACTCGAAGATCGCTTTAATAAAAATAGTGAAAATAAACTCCAAGCCATTAAACTTATTAATATGAACGCTAAGGGCTTTACTGGTAACACCAGCTCAAGAAAGTAAATAGCCACAATAATAGCAATTAGTTGCCCACTAATACTCAGAGCCCGTAGCGATAACAAACGCTTTAGATTTTCATCCGGCATAGAGAGAGTTTCATTAGAAAGTGCTGTCATCATCAGTTTATAAAAAATGAATATCCTTACTACTTTAACAGCATCCGACATTAACAAAAGTATCTGCGTCAATTTACCGCGTTGCACGAGCCTATATTTTTCATACTTTCTAATGCTTCAAGCTAGTAAATTCTATATAACCTGCCATGATTAATGCTTACTGATATATTTTTATAAAACACAATGACTCTTAATCAAAAAACCATGCCCTACTCTATCAATGACCTAGCCGACTCAAAAACTTTTGAAGAGCAAACGAAAGAACTACTAAAATTCTGCACTCGTACGCATGCAAAGGCTGTCATGCTTTTTATTGCCTTTGACCCACAGACGAGTGAAATTAATACTCAACAACATGACCTCGTCCTCAAAGACATCGCTAATAGGTTGCTTGCTAAGGCCCGCGACTCTGATGTTTATGCTCATTTAGGCGGAATGAATTTCGCTAGCCTGACAGTAGAAACCAGTCAAGAACATGTTTCTATACTCGTTGAAAAACTCAAAAATGAGCTAGCTGAACCTATAGAACTATTAGATGGGTCGTCGATAAAGCTAAACGCAAAGATTGGTATTGCAGAGTTTCCAGAGCAAGGTAACAGTTACGAGCAGCTCATTAATATTTCCAGCAAAGGGCTCTGACTTAACGTTGGGGCCATCATCTAATCTAAGCCACCCTAATAAAAAAAACCTGATACCTATTAACTAGGCATCAGGTTCAACTTAACCCTTTTCGCGTGAATTACGCTAGGTTAGCAAGCGCTTCATTAAGTAACGATGAAGGCCTCATAATAGCGCTGACCTTTTCTAGATCTGGCTTGTAATAACCATCAATATCAACAGCATGCCACTGATCTGTCGTCAGCTCATTCACAATGCTCTCTTCATTATCGGTTAAGACCTTAGCTAACGGCTTGAAATGCGTTTGCAATTCATCATTCTCAGTCTGCTCAGCCAATGCTTGCGCCCAATACAGTGCAATATAAAAATGACTACCACGATTGTCTAACTCACCTGTTTTTCGCGAAGGGGATTTTCCAGTATCGAGTAATTTAGCAGTTGCTTCATCTAAAGTTTTCGCCAAGATAGCAGCCTTCGCATTATCACTGGTTCTAGCCATGTGCTCCAACGATGCACACAATGCTAAAAACTCACCTAATGAGTCCCAGCGCAAATGGTTTTCTTCTAATAGCTGCTTAACATGCTTTGGCGCTGAACCACCCGCACCCGTCTCAAACAAACCACCACCTGCCATCAGAGGCACAATAGACAACATTTTAGCACTCGTGCCTAATTCAAGAATGGGAAATAAATCAGTGAGGTAATCGCGAAGAATGTTACCGGTTACAGATATAGTATCTTTTCCGCGTAAAATTCGCTCTAGTGTATAACGCATGGCTCTTGTTTGAGACATGATTTCAATATCAACACCCGTTAAATCATAGTCTTTAAGGTAAGTTTCAACCTTTTTGATCAATTCATTTTCATGCGGGCGGTACTCATCCAACCAAAAAACAGCTGGTGTTTTTGAGATGCGCGCACGACTCACCGCTAGTTTCACCCAATCTTGAATAGGATCATCTTTTACTTGGCACATTCTCCAAATATCACCTTCTTCCACATCCATTTCAAGCAACACATTGCCGTCAGTATCGACGATTCGCGTATATCCATCGGCGACCATTTCGAATGTTTTATCATGCGAGCCATACTCTTCTGCTTTTTGAGCCATCAAGCCAACATTAGGAACCGTGCCCATTGTTGTTGGGTCAAACGCACCATGCGTTTTACAAAAATTGATAATTTCCTGATAAATTCTAGCGAAAGTACTTTCCGGCATCACTGCTTTGGTGTCTTTCATCTTACCGTCAGGACCCCACATTTTACCGCCTGCACGAATCATCGCAGGCATTGAAGCATCTACAATCACTTCATTGGGTGTATGCAAGTTAGATATCCCTTTAGCGGAGTCTACCATCGCCAACTCAGGGCGTGTTTCATAGCAAGCATGCATATCTGTTAAGATTTCTTCTTTGATTGAAGCAGGCAGCTTCTCAATATGCTCATAAACACTGCTCAACCCATCGTTTGGATTAACGCCTAATTCATCAAACAACTTGCCGTGCTTCTCAAATAAGTCTTTGTAATATACCTTAACTGCATGCCCGAAAACGATAGGGTGAGAGACCTTCATCATGGTCGCTTTCACGTGAAATGAAAAAATAACGCCTGTTTCTTTTGCATCATTCATTTCTTCTTCTAGGTATGCGCACAGCTCCTTTTTGCTCATAAACATGCTGTCTATGATTTCACCTTTTAAAAGGGCTATATTTTCTTTTAAAACGGTTACTTCACCGTCTTTATCAACAAACTCAATTTTTACCGTACAGTCTTTATCAAGCGTTAAACTTTTTTCACTTGAATAGAAATCACCAGATTGCATATGTGAAACATGCGTTCTTGATGCCTGACTCCACTCCCCCATAGAATGAGGGTTCTTCCGAGCATATTCTTTCACAGCCTTTGGTGCACGACGGTCAGAGTTTCCTTCACGTAAAACTGGATTAACGGCACTGCCTAATGCTTTACCATATCTTTTTTGCAGTGCTTTTTCATCCTCTGTTTGCGGGTCTTCTGGGTAACTAGGAATATCAAACCCTTTCTCTTGTAGTTCTTTAATAGCCTCTTTTAACTGGGGTACCGATGCGCTGATATTTGGTAATTTAATAATATTAGTCTTTGGGTCTTGTGTTAAGAGCCCTAATTCAGACAAGGCATCAGGCGTTTGTTGTTCAGCTGGCAGTTGATCAGAAAAAATGGCTAGAATCCTAGCAGCTAAGGATATATCACTCAATTCAACGTCTATGTTCGCTGAAGCCGCAAACGTCTCAACAATAGGTAAAAATGAAGCCGTTGCTAACATCGGTGCTTCATCAGTTAAAGTATAGATAATTTTGGACTTTTCAACGCTCATCGTCTCTCCGTGCTCTCAGTAAGATAAATTTAAAGTTCGATGATTATACGATACTTTGCCCTACTTCTTTGCCATTACCTTATTAAAAACGCACTAGAAAACTGCAAAATCTTTAATTTCCCCTCAGGCATTAGCAGGAAATGCTTTTACACCTAATCGGTAGTGTTATTCCATTTTATTTTCTAGCTATTTTGAAGCTTTTAAAACAGTACCAGTACAGCATTGTCTAGCTGCAAGCTGAGAATGCTTAATTAATAAAAAAGACACCCTAAAAATACAAATGCTGAGCACGCTCTAAAAGACTTGGTTTTACTCTGCTTATCTTAATGAGAGTGGAAGTATGGAAGCTGAAAACATGGAGGCTGAGAGCGGAATCGAACCGCTGTACACGGCTTTGCAGGCCGCTGCATAACCACTCTGCCACTCAGCCAGAGGGACTTTATACAAAAAGCCGCGGTGGTAACACGGTTTAAAATTGGAGCGGGAAACGAGATTCGAACTCGCGACCCCAACCTTGGCAAGGTTGTGCTCTACCACTGAGCTATTCCCGCTTTGAGGCCGTGTATTCTATATATCGTAGCCAAACTGTCAAGTTAGAATGCCTACTATTTTTTAAATTCAGGTAATGCGAGCTGAATATACTGCCACATTGACCAAAGCGTTAAAATAGCCGCAACATAAATAGCCACTATACCAATACTACGAACAGGCACTCCATAAAGGTCTGCATTAAAAAGCAAGCAGACAATGGAGAACATTTGGAACCCTGTTTTATATTTACCAAGCTGCGACACTTTTACCACCGAACGCTGTCCAATTTCTGCCATCCACTCACGTAAAGAGGCAACTGTTACTTCACGCCCAATTATAATTGCCACAGGTAAAGCAATATACACAGCAGGGTCAGCCTGAACAATTAACACTAAAATTATAACCACCATTAGCTTATCTGCTACTGGATCAAGAAATGCACCAAACGCCGTCTGTAGATTTAATTTCCTGGCTAAGAAGCCATCCACCCAGTCAGTGAAGGATGCAATTATAAATATTATGGTACACCACAGCCTTGAATCTTCAATCGGCCAGTAAAAAACAATGATGATAATTGGAATGCAAACGATGCGAAGCAAGGTTAGTATGGTTGGAATATTAAGAATCATTTAACTATAAAGTAGGCATATACGAACATAATAACATTTTATCTCCCTGCACCGTCATGAAAGAAGTCATAGACGCGTTGCGCTAACGATTTATTGATCCCTTCGACAGTACATAAATCCTCTACCCCTGCTGATTGTATTTCACGCAAACCTCCAAACTGCTTAAGCAACTGCTGTCTTCGCTTAGGCCCCAAGCCATCAATTTTCTCAAGCCTTGATTTCTTCTTAACCTTCCCACGCTGCTGCCTGTGGCCACTAATAGCAAAACGATGCGCCTCATCTCTTATTTGCTGAACTACTAATAGAGCAGGTTCATCTGATGACAAAATAAGTACTTCTCCGTCACGTTCCCGATAGATTTTCTCCATACCAACTTTTCTATCACTGCCTTTGGATATCCCAATAATGGAGATATCTCCGTAATCAATGTTTATCAACGCCTCTTTAACAGCCGTCACTTGACCTTTACCACCATCAATAATTAATAAGTCCGGCTTGATATGCTCATCATTTTTAGCACGAATAAACCGTCTCGTCACTGCCTGAGCTAAAGCTGCATAATCATCACCTGCAGTCACCCCAGTAATGTTAAAGCGGCGATAATCCGCTTTTAATGGCCCTTCTTCATTTAAAACAACACATGACGCGACTGTTTGGTCACCTTGCAAATGGCTGATATCAAAACACTCCATCCGTTTAATGTCATGACCGACAGCTAATAACTCAGATAATTTTTGCAGCCGACCACGTGTACTCTCTCTGCTTTCTAGGTGTTGAGTTAATGCCGTTAAAGCATTGTTTTGTGTCATTTTAAGCCAACGCGCTCTTTCACCCCTTGGTTTGTTAATCAAACTCACTTTTCTTTCTGCTTTTTCATTAAAAATTTGCTGGGTCAACTCACGCTCAATTAATTGATGGCTTAAAACAAGTGCTTTAGGCAGTTCCTTATCTAAATAAAACTGAAGTATAAATGCACTCAGCACTTCTTCCTCTGATTTGCCGTGTGGAATTTTTGGGAAAAAAGTACGGTTACCAATATGCTGTCCATTACGTATAAAGAATACCTGGACGCACGCTGTATGCTGTCTTATCTCACAGGCCACAACATCAAGGTCACCTTCATTACCACTGACGTATTGACGCTCCATAAGTTTTCTTAACTGAGCTATTTGATCACGAAACTGCGCCGCTTTTTCAAATTGCAAATCCTCTGCTGCTGCTTCCATTTTTTTAACCAAATCAGTAATCAAACGACTATTCTTGCCCTCTAAAAACAAAATCGTATGATCTACATCATCTTTATAATCACGCTCATTGATCAGCTCTACACAGGGTGCTGTACATCGCTTTATTTGATACTGTAAACAAGGACGTGACCTATTTTTAAAATAACTATCATCACACTGCCTGACTGGAAATAATTTTTGCAAAACATGTAAGCTATCTCGAACTGCACCAGCACTGGGATATGGCCCAAAATAACGGCCCTTATTTGTTTTAGCCCCTCGGTGAACAGCTAGCCTTGGGAATTTTTGATGCGATGATAAGTAAATAAAAGGGTAACTCTTATCATCTCTTAAACAAATATTGTACCTAGGCTTTAACTGCTTGATTAACTGATTCTCAAGCAACAAGGCTTCGCCCTCTGTATGTGTTACAACAACATCAATATGATGTATATGTGACACCATGACCCTTTTCTTTACGTCTTTATCCGTGTTGTTAAAATAACTTGAAACACGCTTTTTAAGGTTTTTGGCTTTACCAACATAGATACACACATTTCGTTGGTCTACCATTTGGTAAACACCTGGTTTTTGAGTAAGCGTTTTAAGAAAATGCTCACTATCGAACTTTACCGCTTCACTATCGTTATTCATAAACACTATTTTACTAACTTCTTCTTTACAAAGGGGAGTACTATTATTTTCACTTACTCAAGGGCCTATGTAAGCAAATATTTCAGCACATAAAAAAAGCCTCGATAACGAGGCTTTTTTTTTCAAACAATGACGTTTACTTATCTTTTTTACTCAATGGCGAAGGCATCACTTTTTTAAACAAACCATCTTGCATTTCTTTAAAAACCTCCATATTACGGTTAGCTAACGATGTCATTAATGAAAAAGGATCGGCAGCTTGCTGGAGCTGGCTCCTTACCTTGGCTCTTTGTTCGGCGATAAGCTTCACAGAGTTCTCAAGGTAATTTGCAAAATTATGTTGGAACGGATCACCATAAAAACGGATCAATTGTTCCAACATTTCAGCACTCATTATTGGTTCACCATCCTCTTCTTGCTCAAGAATAATTTGCAATAAAACACTACGCGTCAAATCCTCTTTAGATTTGGCATCAAGCACTTTTACCGGTTCACGCTCAATAATCAATTGACGAACATCATTAAGCGTCACATATTTACTAATCTCCGTGTCATATAAACGGCGATTAGGATACTTCTTAATGATGCGCGAATTAGGCATAATTCATAACCGTAATTGAGAAATTAATCTACTTCCTTCATACTTAAACGAACGCGACCTTGGCGATCAACCTCAAGTACTTTAACCTTCACAACGTCACCTTCAGCTAGCTTATCACTGACCTTCTCAACACGATCTTCTGAGATTTGTGAAATGTGAACCAAACCATCTTTACCCGGTAAAATTGAAACGAATGCACCAAAGTCCATTAAACGTACCACTTTACCTTCGTAGACTCTACCCACTTCAACTTCAGCAGTAATATCTTCGATACGTTTAAGTGCTTTCTCACCAGCTTCACGATCAACCGATGCAACTTTAACAACACCATCATCAGTAATATCAATCGCCGCACCCGTTTCTTCAGTAATAGCACGAATAGTAACGCCACCTTTACCAATAACATCACGAATTTTAGCTGGATCAATTTTCAAGGTTAGAATACGAGGTGCAAAGTCGGACATTTCTGTACGACCCGATGATAATTCAGCATTCATTTTTTCTAAAATATGAAGTCTGCCTCCTTTAGCTTGTTCCAACGCTTTAGACATAATTTCAGGGGTAATACCCTGAATCTTGATATCCATTTGCAGTGCAGTGACACCTGAGTCTGTACCCGATACTTTAAAGTCCATATCTCCCAGGTGATCTTCATCACCTAAAATATCAGACAATACAGCATAGTCGTCGCCTTCTTTAATGAGGCCCATCGCAATACCAGCCACTGGTGCCTTAGTAGGTACACCCGCATCCATCAATGCAAGGCTAGTACCACAAGTACTGGCCATTGAGCTTGAACCGTTAGATTCCGTTACTTCAGCAACAACGCGTAGTACGTATGAGAAATCTTCTTGGCTAGGTAAAACCGCCATCATGCCGCGCTTAGCTAAACGTCCGTGACCAATTTCACGCCTCTTTGGTGAACCAACAAACCCTGTTTCACCAACGCAATATGGAGGGAAGTTGTAATGCAGCATAAAGCTATCACGATACTCACCTTCAACCGCATCAATCATCTGCGCATCACGGTCTGTGCCTAATGTTGCAACAACCAGCGCTTGGGTTTCACCACGTGTAAATAAAGCCGAACCATGTGCACGAGGTAAAACACCTGTACGCACGTGGATAGGGCGAACTGTTTCCAAGTCACGACCATCAATACGTTGTTGTGTAGAAAGCACTAAACCACGAACATGCTTCTTTTCAAGTGATGAAAAAATATCTTTTACTTCATCAGCATCTTCGTCTTCTAATTGAGCAACAACATTATTACGCACTTCTTTTAATTTCACTTGACGATCTAGCTTAACCAACACGGTATATGCGTCAGCAATGCCGTCATTAGCCAGTGTCGCAACTTTTTCAACCAAAGTTTGGTTAACTTCAGGAGCAACCCATTCCATACGAGGTTTACCAGCTTCCGCTGCTAATTCATTAATAGCCGTAATTGCAGCCTGCATTTGGTCATGGCCAAATGTTACCGCACCTAACATCACATCTTCAGGTAAACAATCAGCTTCAGATTCAACCATCAATACAGCATCAGAGGTACCAGCAACAACTAAATCCAACTGTGAATTTTCTAGCGCTGATTTAGATGGGTTGAGTGCATATTCACCATTAATATAACCCACACGTGCAGCACCAATTGGGCCATCGAATGGTAAACCAGAAATAGCTAAAGCAGCTGAAGCGCCCAATAAGGCAGGAATATCAGGATCAACTTCTGGGTTTAACGAAATAACTGTCGCAATAATTTGTGTTTCGTTTTTATATCCTTTTGGAAATAATGGACGAATAGGGCGATCAATAAGGCGTGAAGTCAGTGTTTCTTTCTCGCTTGGGCGGCCCTCACGTTTGAAAAAACCACCGGGGATTTTACCCGCAGCATAAGTTTTTTCTTGGTAGTTGACAGTTAATGGGAAGAATGAGTTATTTTCTCCACCTTCACGTTTACCTACCGCTGTTACTAAAACGATCGTGCCATCTATTTCGACTAAAACCGCACCATCTGCTTGACGAGCGATTTCGCCCGTTTCAAATGAAACCGTTTGGTTACCGAACTGAAACTCTTTTTTTACTGAATTCACTATTTATGCCTGCCTATTATTTGTCTTTATTACTTTCTTAAACCTAAACGCGCAATCAATGCACGGTAACGTTCTACGTCTTTGCCTTTTAAGTAATCTAGCAATTTACGGCGGCGGTTAATAATTCTTAACAAACCTTGACGTGAGTGATGATCTTTTTTGTTCTCAGAAAAATGCGGTGTCAAATGATTGATTCTCCCCGTTAACAAAGCAACTTGAACCTCTGGAGATCCTGTATCACCTTCTGATAACGCATATTCTTTAACAATTTCTTGCTTTTGTTCTGTACCGAACGACATATTTCTTACTCCACTTTCTATTTATATTAATCTTAAAAAAACAGCTCATTGTACTCTTGACAGTCATAGCTAACAAGCTATAACCATTTAAAGCATCATTTATACAAAAATTCTAACGGGGGCTAATTTATGATCTTTCACCCCTTTACCTAAACCAAAAATTTTTCCCTGCGAATCATTCAATCGGATCAAAGGCTCGTACATCGCCTGCTCTACATGAATTGGGCGGCCTAAACATAAGTCAGTTTTATCTTCCTCGCTGACACTCTTCACTGGATAATCCTGTAACGCCAAATCTAAACTCTGCAATAAACCATCTAACGCTAGCAAATCACCTTGCGTTGATTCTAACTGCTCTAAGGTGACCGCCTCACTGAGTATAAAAGGGCCCGTTTTTATTCTTCTTAAAAAACTCACATGGGCACCGCAACCTAATGCATTTCCTATATCTTCCGCTAGTGTACGAACGTATGTCCCTTTCGTGCAACACACCTCGATCGTTAAACTATCTACGGTTTTAGATAACAAGACTAAGGATTTAATCGTGACTTTCCGCGGAGGTCTATCAACGGTCTGCCCTTTTCTTGCCAACGAATATAAACGTTGACCGTTGTGCTTTAACGCTGAATACATCGGCGGGATTTGCTGAATTTCACCGGTAAACTTTTCCAGTAATTTATCCAAGGAAAGGAGTTCGATATCTGGGATTTTTTTTTCACAGGTTACCTCGCCCTCCACATCTCCCGTGCTGGTGGTTTGACCTAGGCGCATGGTAAATTGATACGTCTTATCAGATGCTAGTAGGTATTGAGATACCTTTGTTGCGTGGCCAAGACAAATAGGTAGTACCCCGGAAGCCAAGGGATCTAAACTACCTGTGTGGCCTACTTTTTTAGCCCCATATAAGCGCTTAATTCGCTGAACAGCATGATTAGAAGATATATTGAGTGGCTTATCTAAAATAAGAATACCGCTAATATCACGGCCTTTCTTTTTGCGATCTGCCACGCTTTACTTCTCGTTATCTGGATCGGTTGCTTTCAGCAACGCATCCATTTTAATACCCTGCTCGATAGATTCATCCAAAAAGAACCTTAACTCCGGCACCATCCTCATTCGCATACGTTTTGAAACAATGCCATGAATATAATTTGATGCGCGGTTTAACGCTACAATACTTGATTGTTTATCTTCATCAGCTTTGGTAGTTAAAACACCAATAAAAACCTTAGCAACGGCCAAGTCTTTTGTAACTTCCACATCATTAACCGTTACAAAACCCACATCAGGGTCACGCAAATCACGTTGAAGCACTTCACCTAACTCCCGCTGTAATTGACGAGCGACTCGCTGAAATCGTAAAAACTCTCTAGGCATTAATTATCAACTACAGTTTACGTTTAACTTCAATACGCTCAAATACTTCAATTTGATCGCCATCTTGCACATCATTGTAGTTTTTAACACCGATACCACACTCCATGCCAGATTTAACTTCTTGTACATCATCTTTAAAACGCCTTAACGATTCGAGCTGCCCTTCATATATAACTACATTGTCGCGTAACACACGAATAGGCAAATCTTTCTTAACGAAACCTTCCGTTACCATACAACCAGCAATGGCACCTAATTTAGGTGATTTAAAGACATCACGAACATTGGCAATACCGACAATTTGTTCTTTAATATCCGGTGCTAATAAACCAGATAAGGCGTCACGTACATCGTCAATCACATCATAAATAATGCTGTAGTAACGAACCGACACACCTCGATTTTCAATCATACGTCGAGCACTGGCATCAGCACGTGTGTTAAAACCAACGATTAACGCATCAGAGGCCGCTGCTAAATTTACATCACTCTCATTAATGCCGCCCACACCGCCTGCCACGATCGATACTTTTACTTCATCGGTAGACAAGTTGCTTAATGAAGACTTAAGCGCCTCAAGACTGCCGTGAACATCTGCTTTAAGCAATACGTTAAGTGTCGCACTTTCACCTTCTTCCATTTGAGAGAAGGCTTGCTCAAGTTTCGCCGCTTGTTGTTTCGCTTGTCTTGCTTGCTTAGATTTAACTTGACGGAACTCTGCAATCTCACGTGCTTTACGCTCGGTTGGCGCAGCATATACTTCCACACCTGCTTCAGTTGCATTGGACAAGCCCAATACTTCAACCGGTACTGCTGGCGTCGCCTCTTTAACTGCGTTTCCATGCTCATCGAACATTGCTTTAACACGACCATGTGCTTCACCAGCCACAATATAGTCACCCATCTTCAAGGTACCTTTCTGAACAAGAACCGTAGCAACCGCACCTCGTCCTTTATCAAGACGGGACTCAATCACTACACCAACTGCAGCCACATCAACTGGCGCTTTTAGCTCTAATAATTCCGCTTGTAATGCAATAGATTCCAATAATTCATCTACGCCATCGCCTGTTAAGGCAGAAATATTCACAAACTGGGTATCACCACCCCAATCTTCTGGCGTGACGTCAATTTGTGACAACTCATTTCGCACCCGATCTGGTTGTGCGCCTTCTTTATCCATTTTATTAACGGCAACAATCATCGGTACACCAGCCGCTTTCGCATGCTCAACCGCTTCTTTTGTTTGTGGCATTACGCCATCATCAGCAGCAACTACTAAAATGACCAAATCAGTTATTTGTGCACCACGTGCACGCATGGCTGTAAATGCCGCGTGTCCCGGTGTATCAATAAACGTCACCATGCTATCGCCTTGCTTTACACGATAAGCACCAATATGCTGAGTAATACCACCTGACTCACCAGCAGCCACTCGGCTTTCACGAATATAGTCAAGCAATGATGTTTTACCATGATCGACGTGCCCCATAATGGTAACCACAGGACCGCGCGTTACTTCATCACCATCTTGCTCTATAACATCCGCCAATAATTCAGCCTGGATATCTTCATCACTTCGTAGGATGACCTTATGCCCCATTTCTTCAACCACAATCACCGCTGTCTCTTGATCGAGAGGTTGATTAATTGTTGCCATTGTTCCTAAACCCATTAAGGTTTTAATAACCTCACCCGCTTTAACCTTCATGCGTTGAGCAAGGTCTGAAACAATTATACTTTCAGGAATTTCCACGCTATAGGTAATCGTTTTAGTCGGCACTTCAAAACCATGTTTATCATCTGAAGCCAGACGAATATCACGTGTTCTTTGAGGTCCTTTTTTCTTGTTACGTCGTGATTTTTTATCCACGTGCAGCACACCTCCACCAAACTTAGAGCCAGCTTTTTTCTTATCCGGCTTACGTGCAAGTTCTTGTGCTTTCTTGGCATCAGCATCCGCCTTAACTCTGGCCATTATTTCAGGGCCCGCTACCTTAGTTACCGCAATAGGCGTAACTTTTTTCTTAGCATTTTCTTTAATAGGCTCTTCTTTAGGCTCTTCTTTAGCAGCTTCTAGCGCCTTCGCCGCTTCAATTTCTGCTTGTTTTGCAGCTTCTTCTGCAGCTATCGCTGCCTTTTCCGCCTCTTCAATCGCCCGCTGCTCATCTAACTTAGCCTGTTTCTCAGCCTCAACCTTATCTTTTGCTTCTTGGGTTTTACTGGCTCTTTCTTGCTCTTTTTCACGAGCAGCGCCTTGCTCCTCCATTAGCAATTGATGTGCTTCAGCTGCTTTTTTAGCATCTTCAAACTCTTCTGCACTCAGACCGCTTGCAACTTCTTCTGGAGATCGACCAACGCCTTTCTTTTTACGCACCTCAATACTAACTGAACCTGCCCCACGGCTTTTTGATTGCTTTAATTCTGTCACAACCGTTTTGCGTTTTAAGGTCATTTTTTTCGGCGCCGTAATGTCTTTCTTAGCCTTCCCATGACTTTCACGAAGATAAGCTAATAGCTTTACTTTATCGTCTTCACTAAGCGTTGAGGTTATCGTTTTACCTTTTACACCCGCATCTTTTAGTTGCTCTACTAACTTCTCAGCTGTTGCACCAACTACTTTTGCTAAATGTTGAACTGTAATATCTGCCATGCTTCTTTCTCCAGGGAGTTTGTTACTTACTCAGCGAACCAAGGTTCACGTGCTTTCATAATTAGTGCGGTAGCACGCTCTTCGTCAATATCGATCATTTCGAGCAACTCATCAGTCGCCAGATCCGCTAAATCTTCCATTGTTATCACGCCTTTACTTGCTAACTTATAAGCTAGTTTACGCTCCATCCCTTCCATACCAAGAAGGTCTTCTGCCGGCTCATGCTCTTCTAGCACTTCCTCAGAGGCAATAGCTTTAATTAAATAGGCGTCCTTTGCACGCTGCTGAAGTTCTTCAGCAATATCTTCATCAAACTCTTCAATATTTGATAAATCATCTAACGCTGCAAAATTAATTTCTTCAAGTGTCGTATAACCTTCCTGCACCAAAATAAGTGCCACATCTTCGTCAACATCAAGATCAAGCATTAACTGCTGAGCATAACCATCTGCTTCAGATGAACTTTGCTCATCTGCTTGCGTTTCACTCATAACATTTAACGACCAACCTGTCAGCTCACTCGCCAAACGTACATTTTGACCACCACGCCCTATTGCTTGTGAAAGACTATCATCTCTAACAGAAACATCCATGCTGTGATTATCTTCATCCACAACAATCGCAACCACTTCAGCTGGTGACATCGCATTAATAACGAACTGCGCTTCATTTTCATCCCAAAGAATGATATCCACACGCTCACCTGCCAATTCATTGGACACTGCTTGGACGCGAGATCCACGCATTCCAACACAAGCACCCACTGGGTCTAAACGTTGATCACGTGTACGAACAGCAATTTTTGCTCTTGATCCAGGGTCACGTGCTGCACCTAGAATTTCAATCAAACCATCGCCCACTTCCGGCACTTCTAGTTTAAACAAGGCAATGAGTAATTCTGGCGTGCTACGCGAAACGGTCAACTGCGGCCCACGAGTAACTTCCTCTACACCTTTTAAATAACCGCGGATTCTATCACCTGTTCTAACCGGCTCTCTTGGAATCATTTCTTCACGAGGAATAATGGCATCTGCTGTACCTTCAAGGTCCACAAAAACATTACCACGTTCAATTCGCTTAATAACACCGGTTACCAGCTCACCTACTTTGTCTTTATATAACTCGTAAACTTTCCTACGCTCAGCTTCTCTTACTTTTTGCACAATAACTTGCTTAGCTGCTTGAGCACCAATTCTGCCAAAATCAGTTGATTCAATAGGCTCTTCTATGAAGTCACCTAACTCTAAAGCGGCGTCTTTCTTCTGCGCCTCTTCAAGAAGAATTTGTGCATCAGGGTTTTCTAAACCACCCTCGAACTCTTCATCTGCTTCCAACACTTCCCATTGACGAAACGTTTCATAATCACCCGTCACACGATCAATGGCAACGCGGACTG
>Ga0209345_10000980_pt1 | contig 36493 bp, 43 predicted proteins | sample Cruoilmetagenom7_FD_187294 | JGI IMG/M metagenome (GOLD analysis project Ga0209345, IMG submission 187294) | Oil polluted marine microbial communities from Coal Oil Point, Santa Barbara, California, USA - Sample 7 (SPAdes) (version 2) | ecosystem: Environmental > Aquatic > Marine > Oil seeps ...
TCTCGTAATCTCGTCGGTCGGTCCGGCGGCCAATGGCGCGACCTTCATCTGATGCCAGTCGACCGGTGTGATCTTGCCGGTCGATTGTCGAGGCCTAATGCCCCGCCTGCTCGCCGCGCTCCAGTCCCGATAGGGCAAGCTGTTCGTCAATCTGCGCCATCAGCCGGTCGAGACCGTCCTTTGACTTCGCTTCGGCCCGGGCAACCAGCACATCCTGGGTATTGCTGGCCCGCAGCAGCCACCAGCCGTCTTCGGTATTGACCCGCGCGCCGTCGGTATTGTTAACATCGGCTCCGCTAGCCGACAGCCGCTCCAATGTCTCTTCGATCACCGCGAACTTCCGACTCTCGTCAACCTGAAAGCGCATTTCTGGCGTGTTGATCATATCCACCATATCGCTGCGCAACTGGGTGACGCTCTTGCCGATATTGGTCGCCGCCTGAATCAGCCGGATCGCAGCATAAGGCGCGTCATCGAAACCATAATAATCATGTTTGAAAAACACGTGGCCGCTCATTTCACCGGCGAGCGGTGAGCCGGTTTCCTTCATCTTCGATTTGATCAGGCTGTGGCCGGTCTTCCACATCAGTGGCTTTCCGCCCAGTTCCACGATCCGGTCATAGAGCGCCTGTGACGCCTTGACGTCGGCGATGATCGTTGCGCCGGACTCGCTTTGCAATACGTCCTCGGCATAGATTTGCAGCAACTGATCGCCCCAGATCACCCGGCCTTCGCCATCAATCGCGCCGATCCGGTCGCCATCGCCATCAAAGGCCACACCGAAATCGAGACCTTTTTCCGCGACCAGTGTTTTCAGGTCTTCGAGATTCTTTTCCTCGGTCGGATCGGGATGATGATTGGGGAAGGATCCATCTATATCGGTGTAGAGAAGATGGTGCTCCCCTGCCCCGCGTTCGGTGAGCAGCTTCGTCAATTTCTCGATCACCGGTCCGGCAGCGCCGTTGCCGCAATCCCATGCGACCTTGAACGCCCCGCCGGTGAAATTCTTCAGCAGGCGCTCGACATATTCATCCTCGATGTCGATCCGCTCGAATGTGCCGCTGCCCTGATCCCAGTCGCCTTCGGCCGCCATGGTGCCCAGCCCCGATATGTCCGCACCGAAAAAGGGCCGCCCCTGAAACACCATTTTGAAGCCGTTATAATGGGCAGGATTGTGGCTTCCGGTAATCATTATGCCGCCGTGGACCGTTTTTAGTACAGATTCGGCATAATATAGCATCGGAGTGGGGCCTATTCCGACAGAAATGGCATTGATTCCGGCATTATTGAGGCCGCGCACCAGCGCCTCTTCGAGCATCGGGGAACTGGTCCGGCCATCAAATCCTGTCGCCACTGCCGTCCCGCCATCACGTCCGATCAGCGTCCCGAAACCGCGGCCAATGGCATAGGCATCGTCCGCGCCCAGCGTCTCGCCAATGATCCCGCGAATGTCATATTCGCGCAAGGTGGTGGGGTGAAAATCATGCGAGGAAGGCGAAGTCATGATGGAGGTCCCGGATTGTTGGATTTTCGGGTTTGTAAGCGCCAAATATCTGTAAATCCAGCATTATTGTTGAAATGGCACAGCATGGCTACCGGCGGCGGGATGCTTCCAAATCTTCCAATAACAGGTCCCGTGCGCGGTTGATCATCTTCGCCAGTTGCTCGTCCCCGCCATTGTCGGGATGATGTTCTGCCAACCGTTCTTTCCAGGCGGCGTTGATCTCGATAAAATCCGCATCGTCGCCCACACCCAGCAAGGATCGCGCACGATCAAGTTCGAAATTGCGCGGTTTGCGCTTCGGCTCTTCCGGATTACGGGCCGGTATCAATATTCGCCAGCCGCTGAGGAAAGTGGCGCCGGCAATCATCGCGCCGCCCATGATCCATCCACCGCCGCGCAGGAAATTCGCGCCGACCAGCGCCATTACCAGGGCCAGCCATTGGTTGGGAGTCATCGTCTTGGCCTTGCCCGACAACAGCAGCCAGGCCAGAATGGCACCGCCGAAGATGAGCAAGGGCATCATCGTTCAGGCTACCAGTTGGGGCTTGGCAAAAGCGGGCTTGTTGCCGTCGGGTGCGCGTTGGGCGGAATGGGGTAGCGCCAGATGCTTGATCAGTTCGCGTAGTTCCTGACGTGCCGCCAGATGGCTTGTCGCCAGTCGGCCAAGATATTTTTTGTCAAGCATCGTAAGACCTGCGGGGAAAAGCTCGCGGTAGATCACCCGTTCGCTGAGACCGGGAATGATACGAAATCCTACACGCTGTGACAGTTCTGCCAAAGCGGCGACTATCCGCTTCATATTATGGGCTTCGACATATTGCGTCCGGTTTCTCAGCAACACCCAGTCTATGGTTTCGCCGTCTGCCTTGGCGCGCGCCTTGCGTGCCTCCCATATCAATTCGGCGTAGAAACTCAGTTTTCGGACCTTGTAAGTTTCCGGATCCACCTGACCAATCAGGTCGAAATCGACAAAGCTGTCGTTGATCGGTGTGACCAGTGTATTCGCCCAAGTGGCCACAAAGCGGGCGAATTTGTCGTCACGGCCCGGCGTATCATAGAGCAGAAAATCTACCCCATGCGACATTCGTTCGATCAACTGCTCAAGCCTTGCGAGATTATCGTCTTCGAAGACGTCATAAAGGGGCTGCGGTACATCAATATTCAGACGCTTCCTCGTCGCTTCGCGGTTTTCCATGTAGCGATAGGACGTGCGCTGGCGGGGATCGAGGTCGAGTATCGCGACCTTATGCCCCTGATAGGCAAGCGCAACCGCAACATGGACTGCCGTGGTGGACTTGCCGGTCCCGCCCTTTTCATTGGCGAAGACGATATGATGCGCATTGTTTGTCACGTTTTGAGCTATACCCCTGTTCTTGCCCTTGCGAAGGACGGTTCACCGTCGCATAGCTTAGAAGAGCTTTACAGCAAAATCTAAACGCAAAGAGTGATGCATGCAAATTGTTCGACAGCTTGATCCGTTGCGGGACGCTTTGGCGGCATTTCGCAAGACCGGGTCGAAAATTGGGCTGGTCCCGACGATGGGTGCGCTGCACGCAGGTCACATGCGGCTGGTGGAAGTGGCGATGGAACAATGTGACGCGGTGATTGCGTCTATTTTCGTCAATCCGACCCAGTTTGGCGAAGGCGAGGATCTGGATGCCTATCCGCGTCAGGAGGCTGCCGATGCCGCTCTGCTGGAAGAGGCCGGCGTGCAATTGCTGTGGGCACCAACGGCGGACCAGATTTATCCGGAAGGCTTTGCCACCAATGTCAGCGTGAGCGGGATTAGTGACGGTCTATGTGGCGCGGCGCGGCCCGGCCATTTTGACGGCGTCGCCACCGTGGTAGCGAAGCTATTTAATCAGATCCGCCCCGACGCCGCCTTTTTTGGAGAAAAAGACTATCAGCAGCTTGCCGTCATCCGCAGGATGGCGCGTGATCTCGATTTCACCCATGAAATCGTCGGGGTTCCGACGGTTCGCGATCCCGATGGTCTCGCTTTATCGTCGCGCAATGCCTATCTGACAGCAGAGCAAAGAAGGAATGCCGCGGCGCTCCCCGAAATCATGCGAGAGGCGGCCACGGCAATTGCGGCTGGCAAAGCGGTTGCAGCGATATTGGCGGACGCCACAACGGGATTGCTGGCGTCAGGCTTTCATAAAATTGACTATCTGGAACTCCGCGATGCCAATACGCTCGCGGTTTTGAACGATTTTACAGAACCGGCTCGTCTTTTTGCTGCCGCGCATATTGGTCGCACCCGTCTCATCGACAATATCCCCGTTTCCTAAGGCTGCGCAGCTCCATTGTTAACCATGCAATAGCGTAAAATGGCCTGATTTCTGGGCAATTTTACGCGACGCAATTGATTTTCCGGGATTCGCGTTAACCATTCCTTTAGGAGATTGCGTTGAAAGTCGTCCTGTCGCCAGTGATTGCGGCAACAAAAACAGGGACTGACAATATGGGCAACAGCATGAAAAGCGCCGCCTTTCTGATCGAAAGTCGTTTAGCTGAGGCGGGACAGGGGAGCAGCAATGCATATTTTGATCTGGGTGTGATCTATTCCACCGGATCGGAGGGCATGGACGTCGATTTGATCGAGGCTCATAAATGGTTTAATCTGGCCGCCTTGTCAGGCCATGATGAAAGCAAGGTCTGCCGGGCGGAAATTTCGCTTGAAATGACGGCCCGTGAAATCGCCGAAGCCCAGCGGGAAGCACGCAATTGGTTGCAGGAAAATTCCCGCCGCGCCGCTTAAGCAGAATCCGACTTTTTAAACGGCCCCATATCGGCCAGAAATTCAATGTCAGCGGCAACCGCCTGACGTTCGCGTTCGAGATAGTCGGCAATCGCCGCACGAAACCCCGGATCGACGATATAATGTGCTGACCAGGTCGGCACCGGCTGATAGCCTCGCGCCAGCTTGTGGCTCCCTTGCGCCCCGGCCTCGACCGTCTTCAATCCTCGCGCAATGGCTGCGTCGATAGCCTGATAATAGCAAATTTCGAAATGCAGGAACGGTATATTCTGTGTGCATCCCCAATAGCGGCCGTATAATGTCTCGCTGCCTATAACGTTGAGTGCACCAGCCACCGGAATACCATCCTGGATCGCCAATATCAGCAGCAATTTGTTGGCCATTTTCTGATGTAACAGGTCAAAGGCGCTGCGGGTCAGATAAGGCTGTCCCCATTTGCGCGTTCCGGTATCCTGATAAAACTCCCAGAAATAATCCCAATGATGGGCCTGAATTTCATCTCCCGACAAGTGCACGATTTCCACGGCTTCCTGTGCTTTTGCCCGTTCCCGGCGGATCGCCTTGCGTTTTCGGGAAGACAGCGCTGCGAGAAAATCATCGAAGCTCCCATAATCGTCATTGCGCCAGTGGAATTGGCTGTCGGTGCGGATCAGCCAGCCCGCCTTGCGGAAATGGTCGATTTGATCTTCACTGACAAATGTCGCGTGGACCGACGAAATCTGGTTATTCTGCGCCAATTGTTCTGCTGCCTGCAGTAACGGCACAGCCAAGGACTCGTCCTGCGATAGCAGTCGCGGACCGGGCACTGGCGAGAAGGGTGATGCGATCTGGATTTTGGGATAATATTGGCCACCGGCATTCTCAAAAGCATGCGCCCATTGCTGATCGAAAATATATTCGCCCTGGCTGTGCGATTTAAGATAGCTGGGCAGGCAGGCAGCGATTTTTCCGTCCTCGTCCTCGATGATGATCGGCAGAGATTTCCAGCCGGTCCCGGGACCGACACTCCCCGATAACTCCATTGCCGAAAGAAAGGCGTGCGAGACAAAGGGGTTGGCCGAGCCGGCACAGGCATCCCACTGGTCGGCGGGCAGGCTGGCGATATCATCGGCAACGCGAGCAAGTATTTCGGTTGGGGCAGCAGAGGAATCGGGCATCGGGATTAATGCTATCAGTTCTGCGGCAGCTCATAAACCGGTTCGTCGGCAAATTGGGCCGCAATTTGTTCCTGCTCGGCCGAGCGGACCGTCCAGGTGACGATCGGCAGGCCGCGCGCGCGCTGGGCTGCGGCGAAACGCGAAGGCAGATCACGGATGTCATAAGCCAGAAAATCGGGCTGTGCTGTCCACAGGTTGCGGTGGCGGGCGATCCGGCCGCGCCAGTTCTTGCCGTCCTCTTCGGTGACCACCAAACCGCGAACAACATGGTCTGCATTTTTGCGAAACCACGCTCCTACGAGCGGATTGAAGGACATGACCGCCGCCTTGCCGCCATAGCCTTCGAGCGCGCGGCGCACTGACAGGCAAAGCGGTCCGACCCGCAAGTTGCGTGATTTGATTTCAATCAGGATCGGTACTCGTCCGGCCACCTGAGCCAGGGTTTCGCGCAAGCGCGGAATCTTCCCATGTCCACCATTCAACCGGATTTGGTCGATATCCTCGGCACGCAATTTGCCAATCGGGCCAGTTTTATCCGTCAGACGATCCAGCTCATAGTCATGAAAGACAAAGGCGCGCCCGTCTTCTGCCGCCTGAACATCGCACTCGATGCCGTGACCGAGCTTGATCGCGGCTTCAAAGGCGGCGGGGCTGTTTTCAAGCACGCCGTTACCATGCAGCCCGCGATGGGCATAAGGCTGGCCCTTCAGAAAAGCTACCCGGCCGGGCACCGGAGCCGGCGCAAGTGCATTGTCCAGCAGCGTTCCGATCACTCTGGTTTCAGAGCAATTATGGCGTCAACCTCGACCGCAACGCCCAACGGCAATGACGCAACTCCGACGGCGCTTCTGGCATGAAGACCGGCGGCACCGAAAATGACTTCCATCATATCGGAACAGCCGTTGGCGACTTTTGGGTGGTCGATGTAATCCGCTGTGGCGTTGACGAAGACGCCAAGTTTGACAATCCGGTCAACCCGGTCAAGTGATCCGATTGCCTTCTTGATCTGCGCCGCGATCATCAGGGCGCAGGCCTTCGCGGCCTGCTGGCCTTCTTCCAGTGACATATTGTCACCGAGACGTCCGGTAATCAGCTTGCCATCCTGCATGGAGACTTGACCGCTGATATGGAGCAAGCCGTTTATTTCTACGGCAGGAACGTAAGAGGCCACCGGAGCAGCGGGTGTGGGCAATTCTATGCCCTTGGCTGTCAGGGCGGCTTCAATATCATGGGTCATAGGGCGAATCTCTCACGCATGGTTGGCAGGGTCAAGTTCCTGAGATGGCAGTTCCATTGCCGGAGCCGGTTCGGCATTGTCAAACTTGTCCGATATCCAGGCTGCGGCCTCGGCCCACAAATCGATGCGGGCATGCGCGGCAGGGTTCGTCTCGATATGTTTCGCCATGATCGGCTCACCGACCATTTGCAGGCGCCATACATCGGGCGCATGTTTGGCGACACTGCCATGCTGATGGCCGAGATCGTCGACAAAGACCGTCACACTTGGTTCAAATTCAGCGAGAATGCTCGTCAGCAACTCACCCTTGCCGCCCTGGTTGGTATATACCGGAAAATCGATGCCAACGGCCTTGAGTTGCTCTGCCCGGGCTTCGCGACGGTCATCCAGAAGGTTGGTCAATATCACAACATCGGCAATTTCACCGAGTGTGTTGATGGACTCTACCGCGCCCTCGATTGCGCCCTGCCGATGCATTTCATTGTCGAAAAATTCCTTCAGCATGGGCCAGATCTGCTCGGGCAATACTTGCGTACCGTCATGTTTGTGGCGCAGTGCATTGGCAAAATCACTGCCGTTTTCGAGATCGAAATGGATGTGCTTGTCGCTATCCAGCCATTGCTGGAAGGGCACCACCATATGGAGCAGAACTTCGTCGCAGTCGCTGATCAGAAGCGGCTTGTTACTCATGAAAATCTCCGGGAGTGTTAAGATGATTTGCGGCGGCAGCCAGATTCGCCGGAGCAATACCGATGGCCTCTGCACAGGCGATAAGATCGGGTTCGTGATTGGCAAGAAATCCGAGCAGAGAGGCAAGCATGGTGGGATCTTCCAGACCGGATCTCAATTCGCGCGGATCGAGACCGGTGAGAGCGAGCAGCCGCTCTGCCCGGTCTTGGTCTTGCAGCACCCATCCAAGCGCCTGCAACGCGATGATATCGGCATCCTGCCCGAGATTGGGATTTGTTTCCATTGCCGCTTTCGCCTAATGGGTCGGCAGCAAGTTTGAAAGGGCAAATCCGGTCGTGGCAAAAAGAGTATTGGTGGTTGAGGACAATGAATTGAACCTCAAGCTATTTTGCGACCTGCTGCGAGCCCACGGTTTTGTGGTCGAACCGGTCAGCGACGGTCGCGAAGTTCTTGAAAAAGCGCGCAGCTTTGTACCGAATCTGATCGTGATGGATATCCAGCTACCTCATGTCAGCGGCCTGGAACTGATCGAGCAGATCAAGAAAGATGCTCAGCTCAAGATCATACCGATCATGGCTGTGACCGCTTATGCCGGCAAAGGTGATGAAGACCGGATATTGAGTGCCGGAGCAGAGGCTTATGTTTCAAAGCCGATATCGGTCGCGAAATTTATCGAATCGGTGCAGACAGTGCTGCACCGTTAAGCTTTACCAAAAGCTGATTATTTGATTTTGGCTTCTTTGAATTCGACATGCTTGCGGACGACCGGATCATATTTGCGCTGCACCATTTTTTCGGTGAGATTCCGCGGGTTCTTGCGGGTTACATAGAAAAAGCCTGTGTCCGCAGTGCTGACGAGTTTGATCTTTACATTGGCTGGTTTCGCCATGGTGCATTCCTTAAGGCAGAAGCTGAAATAAAAACAGCGACGCTATCCGGCGCCGCATTCGTTCCTCGCGCTAATGGTGAAAGTACCGGGGAATGTCAAGAAAAAGCCTGCATGCACGACCTGTTCAATTATTTCGGGATATTTACGGCCTGTTAACCATGTTTTTGCATGGTCGTCCTGAAACAGGGACAATTGCAATGGACCATGATCAAAATCTATTTGTGCAGGTTGAAATGCAGGCCTTGCTTGACAATTTGTCGGCAGAATTGGTCGCCCGGCACCCTGTGCAGTTTCTGATGCATCTCGATCATGTCCGGCAAAAGGCTGCCCAACACCACCTGTCCGCGCTTCACGATCTCAGCTGCGCATTTGAAACCGCGTTGCAATCGGTCATCGAAAAGGGCGGTGCCACCACGGTCGTACGGTACTATCTTGAAGCGATGCGGGCGACTCTGGACTGTCGCGAGATCAATGGATCCATGACTGAAGCGCTGATGGCCAATGTCGCGTTGCGCCTTGGCGGTCAGCCGTAACTGACCAACTCGGTGGATGCGTTTCTAACTTCCCTTTTTGCCCTGGCGCTCGCAGAATTTGGCGATCGCCCGCAGATTCTTTGTGCTGCTCTGGCCATGAGATACGGTCGCATTTCGCCAATCATCTGGGGATTGAGCCTCGCAACGCTTTGCAATTGCGCGATTTCCGTGATGGCTGGGTCTGCGCTCAACCAGTGGATCAGCGAAGAGCCTTTACAGCTTTTTTATGCCCTGTCCCTGATATTTGCCGGGATCGGCATGGTTATTTGGCGGCGCCCGACCGACTTGCTGGAAAACTGGAGCCTTGGGCCCTTCTGGACATCTTTTCTGGGTCTTTTCATCCTGCAGTTTGGCGACAAGGGGCAGTTCATCCTTGCGGCCACGGCGGCGCGAACGGATATGGGGATATTCGCGGCTACCGGGGGATGGGTGGGGATAATGATCGCCTGTGTGCCCGCCTTATTATTGCGACAGCGGCTGGCAGATGAAATTCCGATGCGCGCTGTCCGGTTTTTCGGTGCCGCCGGCTTTCTGTTGATCGGAAGCTTGTTGGCAATCAGCGCGTGGGGAATCATTTAACTAATTCGGGAAATTTCCGAACCAGGTCGGATTGATCGCTATTATCGATCTGTGACAGCCAGTTTTTCCGTTGGCCGAATCTCCTCGATGATAATATTTTCATCGCATCAGAAAATGAAAAAGGAACAAGGCAATGACGACTGGGGACAATGCAAAAAAAGCCGTAGCTGAAGCACTTAACGGGGTATTGGCTGACAGTTTCGCGCTCTATCTCAAGACCAAAAATTTCCATTGGCATGTATCGGGGTCCCATTTCCGCGATTATCATCTCATGTTTGATGAGCATGCGGCCCAGATTCTCGCCATCACTGACCAGATCGCCGAACGTGTGCGCAAGAATGGTCGCCGTACGCTGACGTCGATCGGTGATATCTCCAGACGACAGAGTATCTCGGACAATGATGCTGCCAAGGTTGCGGCGGTAGATATGCTGGACGAATTGCGTTCGGACAATCTGAAACTCGTGGCCAAGCTGCGGGAAACGAAGGAACTGGCGGCTGAGGCCGGTGACAATGCGACTGATGGCATGCTCGACGACTGGACAGATCAAGCGGAAGAGCGCGCCTGGTTTCTGTTCGAGATCGCGCAGAAAGACTGATCGAACCGCAGTAAAATCCCTGAGCTCGGCTGAGGTCGCTCAGCCGAGTTCTATGCCTGCGGTCTGGAGAAACGCAATCATGTGACTGAATATTTGGTGAAATTCCGCCAAAATATGTTGCGGAATAATCACGGATGAAATTAATCTTTCCCCCCTGCACTCTGTTGAATCTCGGAAAACCGGTATATTTTCGCCTTTCTTTAATATTCAGATAAAAATCCCTTTGATTCGAAAGGCCTAATCAAGCTAGCCGAAGATAGGGTCTATTCTAGCTGAATATTACAGGGGACTTTCTTTCATGATCAAGCATTTCGGACATTCCAGACGATCAATACTTTTACGCTCTGCGGCGGCGGGGGCAATTGCTACGCTTGCACTGACAACACCTGCTCAGGCTATTGTGCCGAATGACAATTATACGCCTGCGGATATCACTGACCCAGAAGATAGCGTGAACGGTATCGGTCAGTTTTTCCGGAATGATGGCTTCGTTTGTACCGGTACGCTGATTAATCCGCGCACCGTGCTGTTCGCCGCTCACTGCGTCAATGATCGTCCCGAAAGTGATTATGATACCAGTGGCGCGATTCAGTCCGCTTTTTCCTTCAACGGCAATGCTTTACCTGGTTTTCAGGATTGGCTGAGCAACGGATTTGCGTCCAACCCGGACCTGTTTGTCTATAACATAAGCCAGATAGCCTATAATCCAGATTCTGTTGCGCGCGCCGAAGGCTTCGGCTTTTTGGAAGGCGATATTGCCTTGGCAACTCTGTCCGATCCGGCCGCGAATGTCCCCACTTGGGCGCTGCTGTTTTCCCCGCTTCCCGATCCGGGCGAAATTGATGATGTCGATGGCACCGGCTACCATGTTAAAATTTCCGGCTATGGTCGTACCGGCAGTGGTACAGCAGGCGATACCGCAGGCGTTGATTGGCGGCGGAAATCAGCGGAAAACATGCTCGGTGCCCTGACCTCATTTGACGACCGAAACACTTTCCTGTTCGGTGATCCGCCCGGCGATTTGCCGCAGGTATTGTACCGGCTCGATTTTGACGATCCTGACAAAACCAACCCGTTTGATTTCAATCTTTACAAAGATGAACCGCTCGAAGTTGAAGGCACGACGGCTGGTGGTGACTCTGGCGGTCCTTTGATCCTTGATGTCGCGAACAACAGCCTGTCGACAGAAGATCTGCAGATCGGCGTTCTTTCTGGTGGTTCGAGCTTTTTTGGCCCACAGGTTTTTAGTTCTTATGGCACAGAAAGCTTTTACCAGCCGCTGTTCCTTTTCGCCGATTATATCGCAGCGAATAACCCCTATCGCTATGTCAGCGCAAAAGCGGGTGACGGCGCATGGGAAGATGCAATCCACTGGCAGACTGATCTCGATCCGGCCTATCGTATCATTGATGCCGATGGCAATGTCGTGAACGGTTTCCCTGATGCCCAGACAGGCGGCGTCACTCAGTCTACACCGCAATTTGGTGAAGTCTGTTTTGATCCTGAAGGCGACAATGTAGGAGATGGCTGTTTCGATTTCGCGACCGGTGCCGATACGCCTCCATCACGTCCTGCACCTACGCCCGCGGGAACATCCGCGATAGGGGTTGGAGACGTTCCGGATGCACAAGTCTCATCAGATATCTCTGACGGTGGCGAAGCCATGATCGTTGAAAATATTGCAATCTCTGGCGGAGCAACCCCGGTTGGCGGCCTTGTTGCCGACGCAGCTGGTGGGCCCGAAAGCGCCGAAGAAGCACCTCAGGCTGAAGGCGACCCATTCCCGGCTCCGACTCTCGACAACGGTCTGGCTGGGGCAAGCGATTTTGTACCGGACAATATAGATGCGGATGTCGCCGGTGGCGTGAAGGCGCGCTATTTTGAAGTGACACTGGATCAGGCAGGTACGACGTCGTTGAACAGCGATGTTACGATCGACCGCCTCAGTGTCGGCGGTGCTGCTGGATTGATGATCAATTCCGGATCAAGCCTGTCGGCTCAGATTGACGTCAACCAGACTGCAGGCCGGATTGCGGTTGATGGTACATTGAACAGTGTTGGTGATTATTCCCTGTTTTCAGGACTGCTTTCGGGTTCGGGCACAATCAACGCTCCGTTCCTGACCAACATTGCCGGCGGAATCGCACCGGGCACGGTTGGAACAATTGGAACTCTGACGGTAAACGGCAATGTCATCCTCTCATCGGGTTCCACATTGATGGTCGATATAGGCGCTTCGGGTGCCTCGGATCTGCTGGCGGTTAATGGTATTGCAGATATTGGCGGTAACGTTGTGTTCACGCCCGTTGGCGGTTTTGAAACGACCGAAAGTACCTATCGCATTCTCACAGCGACCGGTGGCGTGACCAATGAGTTTGATAGCGCATCCCAGATTTCTGCGATTTTGACTTCCGAGTTCACGTATAGTACAAATGCTGTGGACATGACGGTCAGCGTTCAAAGCTACCAAACAGCTGTTGACGGAAACAATCCTCTCCAGGTCAGCTATGCAGCTTTAATGGACCGCAATCGCGGCAACGCGGCTGTTTCCGGGCTGTTCGATTTTCTTGATTTTGCAGATGCAGAAACGGTTCAGGCTACATTCGACAGTTGGGCGCCGACGACAGAGGCCGGTGTTCAGAATATGGCCCGTGGTTCTTTGACCAATATCGGTCGATTCTATGACAGTCGTATGAGCTTTGCCGATCGTTCCACAAATGGTGGTACGATCGCCGTAAGCGGTAAGCCGCTGCAATTGGCTTCTGCCTCGTTGAGCGGTGCCAATATTCCTGGTTCTCCGGCAATCATGAGTGATGCGGCGATAAATGCCGCGGACAGCGCAGTGACTTCCGGCGGCGTCAATGAGGATATGGCGGTCTATCTGTCGGGCGGCTTCGTCGAAGGCAAGACACAGTCTATGCCGATGGGCAACGCATCCGGCGCCGAGGATGAATTTGACGGTTTCTTCATCGCTGGCGGTATGGAATATTATCTCGGTGAAAATAGCATGATTGGGGTATCGGCATATTATTCCGATCTCGATGCCGGTGTGGCTTTGGGTCAACAAGCCGAGAGCCGCACGATCATGGCGTCGGTATACGGCCAGTCGCGCTTTGGTCGCGACTATGTTCTGGATGCGCGGTTGAGTATCGGTACGTTCAATGCCCAGACTTTGCGCAACGTGGCTGTGGGTGCGCAGACCTTCGCTTTGACCACTGATGATGACAGTCTAATCTATGCGTCTGAAATTGGTCTTTCGAAAGAACTCGATCTCCTCAATATAATTATAGCACCGGGAATTGGTGCCCGATCCGCGCATATCGATTTCGATACCATTTCGGAAGCTGGCGGCGGACCTGCTTTGACGATTGTCCGGCCCGATTATAACAGTATCCAGGGACTGGCTGGCGTCGAGTTCAGGAGCAAGCCCGGCAAGAAATTGCAGGCGCGTATTGCAATGAACTATGTCCATGAGTTCCTGAACGATAACCCCAGCATGTTTGGTGCAAATTTCGTAGGCGGTACCGGCGCTCTGGCAGGCTTTGCCTTGGCACCGGTCGACCGGAACTGGGGTGAGCTGGGTGCTGGCCTTCGTTACAACGCAGGCAGCACGTCGTTCGATTTGATGGTCGACACCTCGGTCGGTCGCGGTGATGTCCAAAGTCAGGTCTATTCAGCGGCGGTTACCTTCCGCTTCTAATAGTCAGCAGAACCAGAAAAGCCCGTCGGACAAGTTCGGCGGGCTTTTCTATGTCGATTATATCCGACGTCTGGAACGGTACCCAAGGGGGCACAAAAAAGGCGGACCAAAAAGGCCCGCCTCTTAATTCCATTGTGAATAGAGTCTGGTCGGTTACTTTGCGACCAAGTTCACCGCGGCAGTTTTACCGCGTTGATCCACTTCCAGTTCAAACTCCAGTTTGTCGCCTTCTTCCAAGCCGCGCATACCGGCGCGCTCCACTGCTGAAATATGGACGAATGCATCCGGCTGGCCATCATCACGCTGGATGAATCCAAACCCCTTGGTGCCGTTAAAAAATTTCACGGTGCCGCTGGCCTTCTCTCCCGTAAGTTCCCTGCGCGGAGGACCGCCACGATCGTCACGAGAGGAAGCGCTATCGGTCACTTCAATAAGGTCGCCTTCGATCTGGATGTCAGAAGCGGAAACCTTTCCGCCGCGGTCAACCAATGAAAAACGCAATGTCTGTCCTTCTGCCAGACCCTTCAGGCCTGCACGCTCGACTTGGCTGATATGGACAAAAACATCTTCGCCGCCACCGTCTTGCACGATAAAGCCAAAACCTTTTTGAGCATTGAAAAATTTTACGGTTCCTGTGCTTTCGCCGACAACCTGATCCGGCATGCCGCCGCCCCGTCTGCCACCACCTGAATCGCTATCTGGCCGCGTATATCTTTCTACGGGCGGGCCGCTATCACTTTGATATCCATCGAAGTTTTCGTCACCGAAGCCATCGCGCTTATCCCGGCCTCTACCACGCCGGTTTCTGTCAAAACCCATCCTTAAATCGCCACTTTCAATTCGCCCTATCCAATAATGCCAATGTCATAGCGAACGATTTCCATAACATTGTTTCGCGCGAATCTAATTGCCGCGCAGTTCAACTATATAGAAAAATGGAGCAATAAGCGAATGAAATCGGCGTTTGCATGGCGGCTTGAGCGATTCTGATATTCTGACGGGTCCGATCAGAAAAGCCATGTATTCGGATCAGCTATAGATTCGTGTTTCTGGGCTTTTAACAACGCAATCACAGAACGGACCAATATCCATATGGAAAGCGCCAGAAGAATAGGAATACCAATTAGAACGAAAGAGAGAATAACGCCGATAATACCAACCGCCAGCCCGACCACAAATGTCCTGATATGAAATTGCAGATGGCTTTCTTCCCATGTTCCGGCAACCTCATCCCTCCAGAGCAACGCAAGGATAAAGCCAACCACCCCTGTAATCCCGATAACGAATCCTGTAATATAGAGCAGTGAAACTATGGACGCCTTGTTGAAATCGAAACCGGAAACGACGGGTTGCGGTGGTTTCTCGGCCATATTGTCAAATTCCTTATGCGCTGCACCGGATTCATGGCGATCCGGCGGTTAAACTAAACTTGCTGTTTGAATCTGCCTGCGGCACATAGCATATCCAATGATAAGGCACTGGTAATTTTCTTGGCCTGATATCTGGAGGAGGCTTTAACCTGCAAGGGTGCCGCGCCGGGAACATGCCGATGTCACAGCAATAAAACAGACAGGCAAATAATAATGGCAGTTTTTTTTCATGAAGAAGATATTCCCGCTGACGTTCTGGGCGAAGGCCCGGTTGCGGTGGATACCGAGACCATGGGACTCCAGACCCCGCGTGATCGTCTGTGCCTGCTACAGATATCAGATGGCCAGGGCGACGAGCATCTCGTGCGCTTCGGTCCCGACAGTGACTATGCAGCGCCCAATCTTCGGACCATTCTGGCTGACCCCAATCGATTGAAGCTTTATCATTTTGCCCGTTTTGATCTTGCGGCCATTGAACATTATATGGGAGTGATGGCGGCTCCTGTATTCTGCACGAAAATCGCTTCCCGCCTCATCCGGACCTATACTGATCGTCACGGACTGAAAGAACTCGTCCGTGAACTTCTCGGCCAGGACATTTCCAAGCAGCAGCAATCTAGTGATTGGGGCAACCCGGAACTCAGTGAGGCCCAGCGGGAATATGCTGCATCCGATGTTCGCTTTTTGCACAGGTTGATGGATGAACTCGCAATCCGGCTCGAAAGGGAGGGCAGGACCGCTCTTGCGCAGGCTTGTTTTGAATTCTTGCCTGACCGGGTACGACTGGATCTGGCCGGTTGGCCGGAGACAGATATTTTTGCTCATGCGTAAACGGCCGAGGCTTTTGGTCAGCCGTCGTCAATATTGATTTTTGGGAATATAGTGCAACCATGTCAACCGCCGCCAATATAGTCCGGAGCAAGCGTCAGGAATTTGCTGCGCCGAATAGCAGGCATGACCGGAACGTGAAATTGTTGCGCATCATCCTCCCGGCCGGCGTTGGTATATTGGGTGCAATGCTGGCGCTGGCGCCATTCACAATGAGTGGTGAGCTGAGCTTTGTTCTCGACAAGAATAGTGTGGATGTTGCCAAGGAACGGATGCGAGTCACCGAAGCCATTTATCGGGGTGAAGATAGCGAAGGGCGCCCGTTTTCCCTGAAAGCGGGTTCAGCCGTGCAGAAAAGTTCGAGTGAGGCGATCGTGGAGTTAAAAGATCTTTCGGCCCGGATTCTGTTGCAAGACGGACCTGCTCAGATACGCGCCAATGAAGGGCGCTATTATATGGCCCAGGAAACTGTAGAGGTGCCAGGACCCGTGCAAGTCGAGTCGGCCAGCGGCTATCGTCTTTCAACCAGCAACGTGACGGTGGATCTCAAGCAACGTACCTTGAAAAGCGGCGGGGTGGTCGAAGGCCGGACCAATATCGGTACATTTCGCGCCGATCGGCTCGAAGCAGACTTGACTGAACGTATGGTAAGTCTGGACGGCAATGCGAGTTTGCGGATCGAACAAAATGGATTAAGAAGACCTTAAATGAAATTGAACTTTTTTCTTTCCCTTTCCGGTGGAGCGGCTGTTTTGGCTTCGGGGCTATTGTTGCTGGCGGGCCCAGCGCCTGCGCAGGTGTTCGGCAGTCATAACAGCAACGCACCGGTGAATTTCGATGCTGACCGAATTGAAGTACAGGACCGGGCTGATCGCGTCGTGCTTTCGGGTGGTGTTCGGGTTGAGCAGGCTGGTCTGGTGCTTAACGCGGCACGCATGACCGTGGCCTACCGGAATGCCGGAGGGATAGAGATTGACCGGATAGACGCATCTGGTGGCGTCACTATCCGAAAAGGGGGAGACACCGCTTCGGGCAATGTTGCCATATATGATCTCAATCGACGGCTTATCACCCTGTTAGGCGATGTCACCCTTACACAAGGTACAAACCGTCTCTCCGGTGGTCGTGTCATCATTGACCTGACATCGGGGCGCTCGACAATCGACGGGCGCTCGACGGGTAGTTCTGCCGTCGGTACGCAAGGCTCGGATGGGCGAGTATCCGGTACGTTCACGGTGCCACAGCGGAAAGACTGAAATCTCCAACAGTGTCGATAAAGCAGCAACTTCGCTTGGGCGACAGAAGAAAGATGCTGGATCTGATCCCGGTATCGCTTGATTCTCTTCAGGAAAGTCCATTTTCAATCTTGCATGCACAAAGCTTGCCAATTTGGACACGATTGGGGCATGCTGCTAATCAACAAACAAGACAGCCCATGAAAATGAGGACGAATAATGAACGACGGAGCCGTCACTGACATTCCGGCAATGGCCGAACCGGGCGCCCTGCTGACAAGTGATGCCATGGAACATGGGCTTGCGGTGGTTTCGATCGCCAAGAGTTATGACAAGCGTTCGGTTCTGTCGGATGTTTCGCTATCGGTAGGGCGTGGTGAAGTGGTGGGGTTGTTGGGCCCGAACGGGGCGGGAAAAACCACTTGCTTTTATTCAGTCATGGGGCTGGTGCGACCGGATGCCGGACGCATCATGCTCGATGGCGAGGATATAACACCGCTCCCCATGTATCGCCGCGCCATCCTCGGTATCGGCTATCTTCCTCAGGAAACCTCGATTTTTCGGGGCATGACCGTGGAACAGAATATCATGGCGGTGCTCGAGATGGTGGAGCCGGATTCTATCGCCCGACATGAGACGCTTAATCGTCTGCTCGACGAGTTCGGTCTTACGAAATTGCGGAGTTCGCCTGCGATGGCATTGTCCGGGGGCGAACGGCGGCGATGCGAGATCGCCCGGGCGCTGGCGGCGAGTCCAACCATCGTGCTTCTTGATGAGCCCTTTGCAGGCATCGATCCCCTGTCAATTGCGGATATCCGCGATCTTGTATGCCAATTGCGTGAGCGAGGCATTGGTGTGCTGATCACTGACCATAATGTCCGCGAGACGCTCGATATCGTCGATCGTGCCTGTATCATCTATGATGGTCAGGTCCTGTTCGCCGGTAGCCCGGAAGATTTGGTGGCGGACGCCAATGTCCGACGGCTCTATCTGGGTGAAGGTTTCGAACTGTAAACATGGCACTCGGGCCTCGCCTCGATTTGCGGCAGAGTCAGTCGCTGGTGATGACACCGCAATTGCAGCAGGCGATCAAACTGCTGACCTTGTCCAATTTGGAGCTGGAAGCATATATTTCCGACGAGGTCGAAAAAAATCCGTTGTTAGACACCGGTGAGATTTCGACGGAGAGTGGCGAAGCAAATGATAGCGAAGAAGGCCCCAGAGAGGCCGCCACACAAGGCAGCGACGAAATATTGTCCTCCGGTCCAGCGGAATCGGAAACCGCTCTCGATATGCAGGGTGATTCGGACAGTTTCTCCAACAACAGCCTGTCTGAAAGTGATGGTGCGCTTGACGGTCAACTGGGGCTGAATGGTTCCAGCAGCGGTGCCAGCGCGGTTGGCGAAGCGCCGGATTTCGAGAATATGCTGGTCGCCGAAACTACCCTGACCGATTATTTGATGGATCAGGCAGGCGCGATCCTTTCCGGCATGGATCTATTCGTTGCGCAGCATATCATCGACCAGATTGACGAGTGCGGCTATTTGCAGGCCGACTTGCTCGAGCTCGCCCAGCGTCTAAATGTCGGGCTCGTTGACATAGAGCGTTTATTGGGTGTGGTTCAAACGCTGGATCCAGTGGGTGTCGGCGCGCGGGACCTGGCAGAATGCCTGTCGCTGCAAGCCAGGGATGCGGATCGCTATGATCCTGCCATGGAACGCTTGATCGATAATCTGGACCTGCTTGCCAAAGGTGCATTGCCGCAACTCAAAAGGATGTGCGGCGTCGACGATGAAGACCTAATGGATATGATCAGCGAATTGCGCAATTATGATCCGAAGCCCGGTTGCAAGATCGGTGGTGGTGAAGTGCAGGCGGTTGTACCCGATGTCTTTGTCGCCGAACGTGCGAACCGGTGGATCATCGAGGTGAACAGCGCCACCTTGCCGAAGGTACTGGTGAACCGCAGCTATTATTCCGAGTTGAAGGACGGTGCGCAGGACAAGGAATCCAAGGACTGGCTGAATGAATGTCTTGCCGATGCCAACTGGCTGGTCAAAGCGCTGGATCAAAGACAGCGCACGATCGTCAAGGTCGCGACCGAAATCGTCAAGCAGCAGGAGGAGTTTTTCCGCAAGGGTGTGGCGCATCTCCGACCGCTGACGCTGAAGAACGTTGCCGAGCAGATCGAGATGCATGAATCGACAGTCAGCCGGGTGACATCCAACAAATATCTCTCCTGCTCGCGCGGGACGTTCGAGCTCAAATATTTCTTCACCAGCGGCATCCAGTCCTCGACCGGCGGCGAAGCAGCGTCGGCGGAAGCGGTAAAAAGTCATATCAAGTCCCTGATCGATAATGAGGATCCGAAGAAGATTCTGTCCGACGACAAGCTTGTGGCTCTGCTCAAGGACCAGGGTTTTGACATTGCCCGGCGCACGGTCGCCAAATATCGCGAGGCGCTTGGGCTCGGCAGCTCGGTCCAGCGCCGCCGCCAGAAGGCGCTCGAAGGCAAGGCCGCCTAGACCGACTTGCGCAGCACCGCAAATTCCAGTTCCGAGGATTTCGGCAGGCCAAAGCGCGGATCGCCATGCGGGAACGGCCGCTGCTCGCCGGTCCGGACATAACCGCGCCGTTCATAAAAAGCGATCAGGTCTTGGCGCTGGCGGATGACCGTCATCTCGATCGCTTCCGCCTGCCATTGGTCACGAACAAACTGCTCCGCCGCCACCAGCAATTTTTTGCCCAGACCTGCCGCCTGCAAATCGGGATCGACGGTCAGGAGACCCAGATAGGCCAGCCCGTCGTCGACATGGGAGAGCTGGACGCACCCGGTGAGGGCATTTCCGTTCCTGGCGAGCAGGATGACTTGATGGTCCGCCGAGATAATTTTGCGCAGCGCCTCTACATCGGTCCGCTGTCCATCGAGCAGGTCCGCTTCATGCGTCCAGCCGCGCCTGGCGCTTTCCCCGCGATAGGCGCTTTCCACCAGCGTGTGGAGCGCTTCGATATAGTCTAGCGTTGCACGTTCGAAATTCATGCCAGCCTGACCCCCTCGGTTTCCAGAATTATACCGTCTATGATTCGGCCGGTCACCACCACCCGTTTCTCGACTTCGTCAATCGGTGTCCGCAACAGTTCGAGCCGATAGCGGGTGCCATCGTCGCATTGCAGAAAGAAGCCGGCCGCATCGCGCTGCAGCAGGCCGACATATTCCCTGTCATTATACTGTGCCGTCACCGTAACCCGGCTACGCGTATTTCGTGTGGTTCATTCTTGGCAAGAAATCCGGAGCCGTGCGGTTCCTGGTCTGCTGCAGCCATTCTGATCTGTCCTTCTTGTTGTTCCGTTTGTCCTGAGCTTGTCGAAGGGCGCTAACATCGAACGGCCTGGATCGACAGGCTCACCACTGACGGACCAACCTGCCTGTCCATCAATTGTCCGTCTTCAGACCCACAATTTCCGACACCGGCATATAATCATAGCCCAGATCATCGGCGACCGCCTTGTAGGTGACATGACCGTTCCACACGTTCAACCCTTCAGCCAGATGGCGATCATCCCGCAAAGCCGCTTCCCACCCTTTGTCAGCAATCGCCAGCGTATGGGGCAGGGTCACATTGTTGAGCGCATAGGTCGAGGTGCGCGATACCGCGCCCGGCATATTGGCGACGCAATAATGAACGATATCGTCGACAATATAGGTCGGGTTTTCGTGGGTGGTTGCTTTCGATGTTTCGAAACAGCCGCCCTGATCGATGGCCACGTCGCAGAGCACCGAGCCGGGGCGCATCGTTTTGAGCATGTCACGGGTCACCAGCTTGGGCGCTTCTGCACCGGGGATCAGCACCGCTCCGATTACAAGATCGGCTTCGGCGACGCATTCTGCCAGATTGGCCTTGTTCGAGAAGCGCGTTTTGGCGCGCGATTCAAAATGGGTGCCGACCGATTCCAGCACGTCCGGATCACGATCCAATATTGTTACATCCGCCCCGAGACCGGCGGCCATTTGCGCGGCGTTGAAGCCGACTACGCCGCCGCCGATGATCGTCACCTTGCCGGGGGCCACGCCGGGCACGCCGCCAAGCAAGATACCGCGACCGCCATGGGCTTTTTCCAGCGCGGTTGCACCCGCCTGGATCGACATCCGTCCGGCGACCTGACTCATCGGCTTGAGCAGCGGCAGTCCGCCGGTGCCGGTGACGGTTTCATAGGCGATACATGTCGCCTTGGATTCCACCAGATCGGCTGTCTGTTCCGGATCTGGCGCCAGATGAAGATAGGTGAACAATATTTGGCCTTCGCGCAGCATCGCGCGTTCGATCGGCTGCGGTTCCTTGACCTTAACTACCATTTCGGATTTTTCGAAGACTTCGGCCGCGGTCGCCGCAATCGTCGCGCCCGCGTCGATATATTCCGTATCTTCTGCGCCAATACCGAGTCCGGCACCGGTCTCGACCCATATTTCATGGCCGTGAGCGGTCAGTTCGCGGACCGATTCGGGGGTCAAGCCGACCCGATATTCATGATTCTTGATTTCTCTAGGGGTTCCGACGCGCATGGGGAGGGTCCTTTTTTTCGAGTCTGTTCCTCGACAATAACAGCAAATATTGGCCCACGCGAGACACGTTGTAATTTTGTTACTCTATCTTGAAACTTTCCTAACAGGTGTGGCCACCGTGCAAATATTCCCATAGCCGCCATGGGCCTCGATATATTGCAGCAGCACCGGGCTATAGCTGGCGAGATATTCATAGGCCGGCTGCTCGGCGAGCGGCAATTCGCTGGCCAGCCGGATGGATTTGATCTCGGTATATTCCGATTTGTCGGCATAGAAACCGCCGGCGTCTGTGCCGAGCGGCAGATTTTGCAAATGTTCCAGCCCGTCGATCACCCGACCGACCATGCCGAAGGTGATATCGAGACTGCGTGCGGCCTCGCCGCTGATTATCGACATTTCAGCACCGCTGCCGGTGTCCGGCGGATCATAATGGGCGGGGGACAGCGATCCGCGGCAGGTCAGCGGATAATATTTTGTCTCGCCGCCGATGGTTTTGCTGCCAATCGCCCAGCCGCCGCCAAAACCGACTTTCTGTGCGCCGCCGTTTTCGTAAATCATCTTCATCAGCGGTCGGATTGCGGTGCCCTGATACTGATTGCTGTAATCGATCGCCGCCTGCAGTGCGGCCATATCGGCATCGCGCCTCACGCCGAGCGCGGCGTTAAAATATTCGCTCTCGGGCACCGTCTCGAGTCCCTTGGGTAGTTTCTTGGCATCGGGATTGCCGCCGAATTGGGTGACGAAATCCTTGGCCACCCGATAGATTTTGGTGCCATCCCACCAGTGGGTTCCCGCAAGCTTGCGGACGTTGCGAACGTGGCCACCGGAGAGGTTAGGCGGAAGCAGCTGGATCACCGCCTGCCGTTTGCTGCCGTCGTCCGCATCGGCCAGGGTCAGGATCATCAGATCGGTGAGGGGAATTGGCAGCCAGTGCTCCGCCGGTGCGGCGGCAAGGATTTCTGACGGGATCGGCGCGGGCGCTTCTTCTTGCGCCAGAGCGGGCGTGATCGACGAAGAGCAGGCCAGTGCAAGCGACCAAAAGACCGTGAGTGCGGATCGGATATAGTTGGTCATGCGATTCCTTCTCTGGTGGGCTTTACAAACTTTACACTGTTAAGAAAAATAAGCTTCCTGTCCTTTTGCAGGTTCCTGTGTCTCGGCCTGAGACGAGGAACAAACATTGGGCCACACAGGGTCACACCCCTTATCGCGAAGAAAATCTGGCGCGCGGAAATTTCTGAAAACCGCGGTCGGGAGGCTGTTGGGTCAGAGGAAATGAAGAATTGTAGCATGGGCCGAGAATAACCGATGTTGCGTGGTGTAGGAAAGGCCATTTTGATCCGTTAGTCCTGAGCTTGCCGAAGGACGCCGCGCGACTTTAAGCGTGGTTCGACAGGCTCACCACTAACGGATAACTCACTCCCCCTTCACCCTGCGCACTGGGACCGGGACGTTGCAGATATCCGCACCACCGGCGGGGTGAATAAAAAACGGATCGCGACGATTGGCACGCGCGTCGGCATAATTTGCGAAAGCTTCGCCTGCGGTATCAAGATATTCAAAGGCGGGCGGCGCTTCTTCGGCCAGTGCATCGCCTAGCCGGATGGACGCAATAGGTATACGCTTGCGCGCATCGGCGTAAAATCCCAACTGCCCTTTGCCGCGCGGCAGGCTCGAGAGATGCTCCATCCCTTCGATAATCCGCCCGACCACTGCAATATTGCGATCGAGATGACGCGGGGCATGGCCGATCACGGTGTATAGTTCCGCGCCGCTGCCGGTGTCGGGGGAATAGTTACGGCCAACGCCGACCGCGCCGTAGCAGTGGACAGGCCAAAACTGGGTTTGCTCATCTTCTCCATGACTCGCCAATTGCCAACCCCTGAAGTGCTCTACAAACTCCGAATAAGCATCTTTCTCATGCCAGCTATTATAGCCTGGATCGTCAGCCTTTCTTTCCTCGTACAATGCGTCAGCGTCGGCAGCTGCCGCGGCAGCCTCTGCTGCTCCACCAGCACTTTCGTCAGTAAGCTCAGCTCCCATAATCTGCGATTGGGTCACGAAATATTCGCTCTCCGGCACCGTCTCCAATCCCTCCGGCAAAGCCTTCTGCTCCAACTCACCCGATTCCGGATTGTCGTAACCGGCATCGCCCCATTGGACGACATAATTGTCCTGCACCCGGTTGATGCTGGTACCATCCCACCAATGGGCGGCGGCGAGCTTGCGGATATTGCGGATCCAGCCTTGCGAGAAAGGTTCCGGCATCAATTGAATGACCACACGGCGGGCGTTGCCTTCGGCGTCGGGCGCGAGGTCCATGACGAGCAGGTCGCTTGGCGCGATTGTCACCCAGTCGCTGGCCGCGGCCGCATCGACAACGGCATTGGGGCTGGGATATTCCGGTTCTTCTGTTTCCTGAGCGATCACGGGCATCGCGGCCAGCAAAGCGAACAGTGAGACAACAGCGCTGATTTTTCTCATCAAGACATCCCCCGAATTTCCGTTCGTGCTGAGCCTGTCGAAGCATCGGGCCTGGCGCAATCGACCCTTCCACGGGCTCAGGGCGAACGGGTTTCATTCCTGACAGTCACCCTAACCCGACACTATCACTTGCGAAAGCAAGAATCCCGCATTAGGGAAGCCTCGCTGTCTGATGTTCGACCGGATTCACGGATCAGGCGGTATTTGCGGAGCCGTGGCAGAGTGGTCGATCGCGCACGCTTGGAAAGCGTGTATAGGGCAACCTATCGAGGGTTCGAATCCCTCCGGCTCCGCCATTTAACATGTTAAGCATTTGACATAGTTGGATAAAATTTCACAAACTTAGATTACCCCACATTAAATCCCACTTAAGAATTTAATTGGATATTTGCTAGTTAATGCTTAAACCCGCGTCCATAACTTGAGCAATTCTTGGGGGGGCCTGTGGTTACGAACGTTAATTTAGGTACGTATATTCTACCGAATGACCATAAGGTCTATAAATTTTTCCCCGGTAAAAAGTACAAATTTCACGAACTAGTCGAAGCTACTTCAGTAGCATTGATAGATGTTCGGAATTTAGAAGTTCTTGGCGCTGATCCAAAGCTATGGGATGATAAAAAGTTACTCAAACATATCGCGCAAGATCGAGTTGATCGTAAAGTTAAAGCAGGGGCGAAGCGTCCCGCAAAATTAGTGCGAAGTCAGGGTGATAAAGCGACACAAACATTTTTAAAAGGTTTGTTGTTTGCCGCTAAAAAGGGTGATCTAATTTTGATGCCTGACAAAGGCTACACTACCTTTGTCAAAATAGGCATTTTGCTTGATAATCCGGGCGACTTAAAAACAATTGATGCAAACGACGATGATGGAAAATATCGCTATTATGGACGGCGACTAAGGTGGATAGGGCAGGTAGAAAAGCGGAAACTAAGTGACGAACTTATTAACTTGCTTCACTCGAGAGCAGCATTCTTTGACATTGGACGAGGAAATTATGAAGAAGTTTACAGTAAGTCTCTTGATAATTACGTCTATGACAACCAATTCGTAACAACGTTTAGAACGTCTAAAAACATATTTACGTCGAAGGACAATCTCTTAAGTTCTCTATGGTTTGAGTTAATAGAAGTTCTTCAAGAGACCCGTGATAATAAAGCATCTCTGAAAATTGCCAGTATTTACGAACTGGCGGTTCAATCTAATATATCCGAAGATGACCGCAATGATCTTTCTATATACGTCCAATCCCCGGGGTGGTTCAGGCTTAGGGCGTTAACGGTCGAGCCTCTAGCAGCGGCAATGCTTTTTGCTTTGGCGACCGCTTCTGTACCATATGCAGAGGCAAAAACCGCGACGGTGAGTGCAAAAGTGGTTCGAGATGCTGGAAAGCAATGTCTTGGAGAAGTTGAAGCGTCGGTTAAGGCATATTTAGAGCTGTTAGGTAAAGATCGCTGGGAAGAGGCTTGTAAATTAGCGGTAAAGGCTCAAGATGAAGCTACGTTGAAAACTGATACTAAATTGAACTAGTAGCAACAACGTGGTAATATGAAATTGATTGCTATGAAAACTCAAACATTATCAACATTTGGTTTCCGTGAAGGAACCACAGGACTTGTGCGCTGGGTTGTGCGTGGCGGATTGCTATTGCTGCTGGTCGGCGCTGTTGTACAGTGTGCAATTGAGCGTGAAAATGCTCGAATTGCGTCCGTCCAAACGTATAATTTAGAGCGCGTTGCTGCTTTCCGAGACAGCGGAGTTATACTAGACGAGAAAGTTGCCGCGTTCAGCTACGCTGCTGCTGAAGGGCGCAGCTTGACCGAACCACGGCAGGCGGTTCGAAGTGCGCTGGCTGACCATGCAGCTAAGACGATGGGTATGCAGGACGCTTTTGGCGTGGATGCAACGGAACATTACAATCAGGAATTGAAAAGACTTCAGGCAGCGATTGAAGAAACTTCGGATGCAACAAACTCCGGTGCAATTATCTCTGCATTGTCGCGAGTTGTAGTCAATCGAAATGAACTTTCCAAGAAGGTCACAATGAAAGCAACGGGATAGTATAGGCGGAGTGTATTTCCGCTACATTTTAAGATAAACCATTGAATATGGTTGATTAATTTCAAATCACCGATCTAGTCCCACTTAATACCCCTCATAAACCGAAGAAACTCCGATCAAAGCAAATTGAATCGGCCGGGATTTGGGTCAACCGGGAGATAACAATTCTCGAATTCGTGAGTGTTCAACGCTATGCGCAAGCAACCCATCGCGGCTTTCGAACCATCGAAAAAGCCGTTTGGTCGCCATAGAATGCTTCAAAGACCGGATTATTTGAGTTTTTCCACAGTTTATCACGGAAGAACGAAGAAAGAACGGTATTACATATTGCCCTGACTGCGAATCACGTTATGACTCGTAATTGGTAGTCGCGCCGTCGATTTCCTGAACCTCTGAACCTTGTAGCCTCTGATGGCGCGAGGGGCACGAGGCCCCTCGGAGGGCCAGACTCGCTCTGGCATCAGGAATAGGAGGTGTGGATATGAACAAGCGTGTATACGTGCGTGAATATACCCGCTGGCGTTTCGGTGTTCTGGAATATGTGATCTCGCATACCCGTCGCTGGCCACGTCAGTATTCGTTCGATTTTTAGCTTGGCGGCTGATTGAACGGTGCAACTGAAGGCGGTGCGGCTACTCTCCATTCCAAATTCATGGAACAACCCCCAACTAGGAATCGACGCGAGCCACGTCAAGAAAATTCGCTATCTGCGGATTATTCCGTCTGCGGGCATGACTGTTGGGTCAAAGCGCGTGTAGGCCCCATTTGCACCGGCTATACTTCGACGCGGCTTTTAGCCTTTTCAGCGATTGATTTGTTGTACCACGACGCTGCGATACCCTTCGTAACGCGCCGGTACTTTTCGGCAGCTGTGCTAATTTCGCCGCTTGCTTCAAGCTTTCGATATGCTTCAGGAACAAAGCGTTCAATGGCGTCGAGTTCGAAGTTTTTGCGGACTTCCTGCGCAAGTCCCAACAGAAAATGTGGCGTGTGAAATATGACAGCGGCAACTTCGCTATCGTCTTTCATCACTTCGCGAATTTTCTGCAATCCGTCGGGCTTCGCGGCATTGTCTTTTATCCAGTCAGCAATTCGCAATTGAATATGAGAACGATCAGGATCAGCGGCAAACTTCGATTCAATCATTTCGGCGGCATCGGTCTGCAACTGGCTTGCGGTTGAAAGCAATGACGAATGCGACTTTTCGATTGCCCCTATTGTCTGTTCGGCAATTTGTTTCGCGGCTTCGTGCTTCAGTACATCGTTACGCGTTTCGTCATTGGTCAGAGCATTGACCCTAGCCAATCCGCGAATAACTGCATTATGGGCAATTGCTATTGCGTTGCCAGCGGCGGTGTCAAAATTTTCAGGGTTGCCCAATAGCACCTTGCGGCCCGTGTTCGTACCAATCGTAGATACGAAATCCGATGCTTCGGGACTTTGATTAAAAGTCGATTGGTTTACCATTTTTCCGGTTCCTTTGGTCTGATAGTTCAGGCGTTTTCCATCGACGCTAACTGTTGTTCTTTGAACATTCGGGCAAATATCACTTCCTCATCGGGCGTTGATGGTTTCTTGGGAACGATCAACAGGCAATGCCGACCCTTTATATGTTCGCCCCATTTCGCATTGAATTTCGCTTTGGCTTCGTCATCGGTTTCGCCGTTCAACCAATCAACTTCGACTCTTTGCGGAACGGAAACGGGCGGCGAAACGCATTGTTCCAGCGCGGTAACGCGATTGTTGAGGGCGCGGCTCATTTCGCAATGTTGCCTTCTAGTTCGGAAATACGCGCTTCCAATTCGCTATCGGCGATGATCCGGCCAATGATTGCAAGCATGTTCGATAGCTTTGAAGCATCGCTAATATCAATTTTGCCAGAACGGGCTTCACGGTACAGCTTGGCGAGTTCACGGCTCACATTGCCCACAGTGTCCAGCCTTGCCCGGTATCGACGCGCAACCGGGGCGGGGGGTAATTCCGAATCGGCGGCTTGCGGCCATGCTGATGGTTGCTGAATGGTCATAAAATCGCCCGTAAAGCCCTTCTTTCATCAAAAAATATGCTGATCTAAAGCATTGTGTACACGAAGTATAATAATAGACCGGTCTAGCAAATGAAAGGATTTTTTATATTGTTCATTACATTTAATATTATTGGTGTAACTCGCTATTCTATTCAACCAAACTACGTCATCTACTTCGTTAACTTCTCCGTTGAATTGTTCAAGCTTCGATAAGTTTCGGTCTTTGTCTGCGATTTCGGACTTAGCTGCGAGGGTGTTGCATTCATCGGTAATCCAATGTGCGACGTATTGTTTTGTACCGGGACGACTTGCCAGATCGTCTGCCAACGCCGTCGCGAAACAACGAAAATCATCCTTGCTCCAATTGAGAAAAATTCGGCTTTGTTTGGGGTAATACGATACCAACAATTGCCTAGCAGCTTCGATAAGTAATCCGTCCGAACCGGCTTTCATTGGCATCTTTTGCAGACGCGGAGAACAGCTTGATTACAAACGCTACTTCGATACCGCCAATGAAAGGGTGCGACGGGAATATCTGTTCAATCAACTTGATCGCGGTATGACTTTCGATCTTTCTGATTAGTGTCGCGGTATCGACAGTTTGATAGGTCATGTTGGTTCCTTTTCGTCGGCGAAACCGGTCGGTTTGTGGGATTTTATGTGGGATAAGCGTTTATCTTCGCTCGGAAATGTTAGAAATTCAGGGATATTCAGCGGAATATTGCTCTGCCAATAGCTTGGAACGCAGATTGATCGCGTAGGAAGCATAAGATCAAAATATAGATACCGGAGTTGATAGCAAGGTGCTGTAATTAAACGATATAATGTAAATATATGAATATAAGAATATATAGATAGGTCACGAATTTGGATCCGCGTCGGTTGGCCAGCCGTACCCTTATTCTTACGTTCATATATTCTGAAATGGCAGATATGCATGGGTTTCGGGATCATACGCCGCCGCCATATTTCATACGTCCCGCGGGCAAGAAGGCTTCAGGATCGGAAATTGCGAATGCTCTTGCCGTGGTGTTAAATTCTTTCGCCAATTGGGTTTTGGGGTATTCGCGAATTTCGTCGCCTTCAGCAAGGTTCGTCAATGCTCGCTTCAGCGCATTGGTAGCGCCAATCCGATCATTCTTGAAAGTCGGTAAGTTGATTAGACGACGCGACAGATAGCTTTGTGTAAAGGTGGCATATTCGTGCATCTTGCGCGTAATGCCGTACTTCGAAAATCTATCGTACGGCTGCGTCATATACTCATATATGCAACGCCGAATTGCGTCTTGTTGTTTGACCTCATTACCGGCGATCATACCCGTTTCACCGCTTTCGAATTTTGCGATCAATGCCTTGGTTTGCTCGACGATCAAATTGGTTGCCCACATACAATCCGATAAACTTATGCAAGGGGATTGGGGATCACGCCCAACTGCAATAATCGCGGCCAGCTTCAATGCCTTCAAGTTCGCCCGGTTCCAAAGCTGCCGCGTCGTTTCGTTGCTGGCGTTGTTTATCTCGTCTGTTGTCCAGCGTTCAAACTCAACGAAGGTTGATCGGGCTTCGCTACACATTTCAACATTGTGGACGATATTGCCTTGGGCATTGTGAAGGGCTGCGACGGCTAATTCCGATAGCCGATGGACCAATTGTGGGCATGGCTCAATTTCGCGGTTTAGATTCTGATATGGTCTGCGATCCGTCGTTTCAAACAACAATAGGCGCGGTAGCAAACCGGAAGCGATCATACCCTCGTCCAGCGTAGCATAGAAGGTATCTGGTACGCCTTCGCCGATAATGGTGAGACTTGGGCTGTCTATGATCCCGGTATTATTGTCCCGGTCACTATATGCCGTTGCTTCAAATGCCCCGCCCTTGCCGCTTTTGCTATACAGCTGAAGCAACAGGCGCTGAAGCCCCGCCATGTTCGCGTTAGCGTTGGGCGCGGCCATTGCCTTCAACATCAACCCAAATTCGCCTATAACGCTGAATATGGACGGATTGGATAATCTCGCCAGCCATTTAAACAGTCCAGGGGCAGAAACCAGTTCACCCGGTCCCCGGAAGTCAGCAACGCCGGGAACAGTATGTTTGATGGCCGCTGTGAAACGTGAAATGCCATCGGATATTGCGTCTTTGCCAGCGCCGGTTGGGGCGAGCACTAGGACGTATTGATTCAAGCCTGTCCCGTTGACGTTGAAGGACCGCCCGGAAATTCCGGCAAGAAATCCAATCGCACCGGCCAAAGCAATCGTTGCGTTCGGATATGGCGCGGCTCGGAACATTGCATCAGCAACATCGCCAACCAAACCTTCAGGAAAGATCGTCGGGCGCTGGATCGCGTTTCCAACGGAAAGTTCGGATATTGTCATTGCAGGGAAATCAGAATTGTTCGCTGCGTTCGCGAAGCAACTTTGTGACAAGTACTTTAATGTCGTTCTCTGATTTTCCTGCGATCCTAGCGCGGTTGATCGCATCAATTTCTGACTCAGGCCAAGCGGCGGACCGTTCACCGATTTTAATCGGACGAGTTAGAAGGCCATTTTGAGCGTATAAATATACTGAAGCGCGGGAAAGCCCGGTGGCTTGCATAACGTCTGGTAAGCGAAGCATTGAGTCCATGGTGAACCTCTCTGGATGTTGTGAGAGAGGAATAGACGGTGGGATCAGTTAGCCGCTACGGGAATCAAAAGACGCGGCGAATCCAGTTATTTCGATGCTTTCCCAATTAGTTTCGCCATATGTTCGACAGTCAAAACTAACCCAAATTCGTCAATCACTTTTGAAGCAGCGGCAAGCAACGATAGCCCTTCGGAGTTTCGAAATTCGACACCTTTTCGTATGGCTTCGTCTCGCTGCATCGTTATCTTATTCTTGGAACCAAGTGTCCGACCCCGATTTTCGATTTGTGCAACGTTATCAGAAATATTCCACTTGCGCCCGTTGACAGTTACGATCTTGGTCATGCCGCACCTTGGATCGCGATTACATTCGCTCTGTTTATTGTGATTTGCCCACAATATGTTGACCAATCTGCCATCAATCTTGCGCGCTTCGTCAATAAGTCGCCGCGTTGGTACGCTGCTTCGGCTTTGTCCTTCAGTTGATGCGCCAAAGCATGTTCAATCACTTCGCGGGGGTAAGCGGTAGTCTCGCCAGCCCAATCGCGGAACGTTGACCGGAATCCATGCTGCGTAAGCCCTTCCCGGTCCATCCGGCGCATCACGGCTATCAATGCCATATCAGACAATTGACCGCCCCTAGCAGCTGGAAACACGTAATCTGTACCCTTCACGCGGGGAAGGGACTCTATCAACAGAATAGCGGCATCCGACAGCGGAACGCGATGTTCTTTGCCAGCCTTCATTCGATCCGCTGGAATGGTCCATGTCTTGCCCACAATATCAATTTCAGCCCAAGTTGCGCCCCGAACTTCGCCAGATCGCGCGGCGGTCAGAATTGAAAATTCTAATGCGCGGGAAGCCAAACCTTTGCGTTTGCGAAGATCGGCCATGAACTTGCCAATTTCGGAATAGGGTAGGGCGGTATGATGTTTGACTTTTTGTACTTTGTTTCGCGCCGGTAGCGTTTTGTCTAAATGTCCTCGCCAACGTGCTGGATTTTCGCCGTCACGATAGCCGCGAACCTTTGCCCAATCTAAAATATTCTCAATGCGCCCCCGCAAACGGCTGGCGGTTTCTGTCTTCGTTGCCCAAATCGGTTCGATAATGTTTAGAATGTGGGCAGTTTCGATTGATGCGACGGAAAGCGAACCTATTTTTGGATTGGCGTATGTATCAAGAGTAGCGCCCCATTGCTTCGCGTGTTTGTCGCTTTTCCAACCCGCCTTATTGGCTTCAATATACGCGGTAGCGCATTCTTCAAATGTCTTCGCTTTGGCGCGTTCGATACGCAGCGCGGATTTTGCGTCTCTTTTTTCCGACAAGGGATCAATGCCGTCACGGACTTTCTTTCGGTGCTCAAGCGCACTGTCTCTAGCTTCAGCGAGCGAAACTTCGGGATATGGTCCAAGCCCGATATCGCTACGTTTTGATCCAATCTTGATCCGAAGAACCCATGAACGACTGCCCCCGATGATCCGTAAATGTAATCCAGCTGCGCCGCCTACGGCGTATCGTCCTTCCTCCTTCAAACGCGATACTACTAGCGCAGATAGTTCTTTTGCTTTCTTAGGCATGGCCAATTCCCCTTTGCCCACATTCTATCCCACATAAAAGTTAAGATTTCAATAGATGACACTAGCGGCCATTAGACTATGATATGATCTAATCCATTGAATTATATTGGTTAATATAGATAATGTTGAACGCTATTGGACATAGGGGCGGCGGACTCCGGCTCCGCCACCACCCTTTCTAGACCAATCCACTGACATCTGGAACTGTATGAAAGTATTGACTTTTTCTGCGTTTCATCATCAATTCCATCCAATGCAATCCAGCCTTACCCAGAGAAAGCTCGGGGTATATTGGGGGTATGAAGATGTTAACGGACTGTTCCTGCATGTTTCGAAGAAAGGGCACAAGTCCTTCCGCTTCAAATTTCGATTCGAGAAGAAAGAGCAGCTTCTTCTTATTATTATTGGGGCCTATCCAGAAATATTTCTGGCCGATGCCCGAGAACGGCGCAACGATGCGCGAAAGCTGCTGCGCGAAGGCCGCGATCCGCGCCATTCGTTTAATCGTTTGAAATTGGTAGGTAATGCCACAGGCACTAAAAACTTCGAAACTTTAGCTCGCGAATGGCATGATCTCAGGCAATCACACTGGAAACCAGTCCACGCCAAGGATGTTATCAGGAGTCTTGAGCGAGATATATTTCCTCTGCTGGGTCCGATGCCACTCACAGAAATCGATGAGCAGCTCTTGCTCAAGTTCTTGCAAAAGATTGAAAATCGCGGCGCGATAGAAACTGCGCGGAGGCTTAGGCAAAGGATAAGCTCTGTATTTGTCTATGCCCGCGCCTATGGTGTTAAAGTCGGTAATCCTGCAGCCCTGATAGACGCAACATAAGAAACGTTGCCCTTATAAGAAGAAGATTTTAAACTGATACACTACCTCATCTTCGCTATATTGACAGCGGATCGTTCTGTGAATATCCCTTCACCAAGCGCGGCGCGCTGCCAGCGATTAGCCCCGTTCAACGAAGATCGCGCAAAACCACAATCAAGAAGCTACCCGCTCACAAGTCTCATTGCTCAGACTCCGGGCAATCCGTAGATACCGATGCCGCTTACATTCTCATGCGGAAATCCGCCGAGATTATGCGTCAGACCGATGGAGGGATTGTCCAATTGTCGCTCTCCAGCTCTGCCTAGCAATTGCAGATAGACTTCATACGCCATTCTCAATCCGGAAGCGCCGATAGGATGGCCAAAACACTTCAGGCCACCGTCAATCTGGCAGGGCACCCCGCCATCACGATCATAAAATCCATTCAACACGTCTTCCACCGCTGAGCCGTCTCCCGAGATATGGAGATCTTCCATCGTGACGAGTTCGGTAATCGAAAAACAATCATGCACTTCGACGAGACTGAGTTCTTTACGGGGATCCTTGATCCCAGCTTCCTGATAAGCGCGTTTGGCTGCGTTGCGTGTCGTGATAATGCTCGCGCCGTCCCATGAACAGTGAGATGCCTCCACGCCATTGGACACCGCCAGTTGCAAGGCCTTTACCATCGCATAATCATGTTTCTGTTTCAGGCTTGCGGCGACCTCCGGCGTGGTAACGATTGCACAGGCAGCGCCGTCACTCACACCGCAGCAATCGTAAAGCCCCAAGGGGTCCGCAATCATTGGCGCTTTCATGATCGTATCCATCTCCACGCGCCGACGCAGATGTGCCTTTGGGTTTAGCGCCCCATTCTCGTGGCTTTTCCATGAGATATGCGCCATGGCGCGCTTCACGTCAGAGGGGCTTATCGCGTATTTTGCGCTATAGGCGCTCGCAAGCTGCGCAAACCCGCCAGGCGCACTCATAGATGGGGCATAAAGGCTGGCGCGCGGACCGAAATTGAATTCCGGCAGGCCACCGAATCCGGTATCCTTCAGTTTTTCCACGCCTATCGCCAGTGCCATTCGCGACGCCCCAGAGGCGACAGCATAGACGGCGCCGCGCAATGCTTCTGTTCCTGTCGCGCAAGCATTTTCCACGCGAGTGACGGGAATATTTGGCAACCGAAGTGCAACAGATGCCGGTGTCGCTGTCGGTCCCATTCCCTGTTCCGGCATGGCGTGCCCCAGCCAGGCCGCATCAATCTCGTTCGTGTCGATACCGGCATCTTCCCTCGCCTCGAAAAAGGCTTCGAGCATCAAGTCTTGCGCGTCGCAATCGAAGCGTTCGCCAAACTTGCTGCAACCCATGCCAATGATGGCGACCTTATCACGAATTCCGCTTGTCATTTTTCTTCTCCGCCGGTCTCATCGTGATCAGGTTTCGCCTTCCAGCAATACCGATGATAATTCCTCATCGGATCAAACTCTTGAATACGATATGCCATGTTAATCGTGCTGCTGATCGCGGGCTCATCAGCGGTGCTGGTAAAGTTCACAATCATGCGCGCGCCGCTCTCGAATTCGACCATGCCATATCGGTTTGGTGGATTAAGAGAGAAGCCGAGCCAATCCGTCGTAATCGTTCTGATGCTCGCCGCTTCCTGAGCTAGCGAGTGGTCATCCTGCTCACCTTCATGGCGACAATTCGGATTGACGCAGATCGCCGCCTTGGGAAATTGCACGGTTCCGCAAACCGTGCATTTTCCGGCCACGAGCCGGGCAAGGTCCGGGGCATGACGATAAGCCGCACTCAGTGAGGTCTTGCGATCTGCTTCTGCGCGCGCTCCAAAATCCACGTCAAGCTGCCCATTGAAGGAAAGATATCGTATTGTCGGCAGATCTATCTGCTCATCACTCTGCACTTTAGCACGCACGCCCTCTCGCCGGGGCATAGTGGCGATTTCCGGCGTGGTTTCCAGAACGAAAGCCTCGCAGCCCTGACCAAATCCCGCCAGCAGGATTTTTTCACCGGCGCCGGCGCTGTTAAGGGTATCCGCAAGCATCAAAAGAGGATGGGCGACACCGGATTCTCCCATAATGTCCTGAAAATCGTCGCGAACAGCCTCTTTCGCAATTCCTGCAGCCGCCGCCAATTGAGCGGTGACGCCGCGGATAGTTGAAGGGAAGATGAAGTGATCAATGTCCTCAGGCGAAACGCCTGCATCCTCTAGCGTAGCCAGCAGGACCGGCGGCGCGATTTTCAGATAACCTGCATCACGGATCCAGCGTTCTTCCCAACCATAATCATACGATGCGCCAGCGGACCTGTAATGATCAACGAAATCTACGGTGGACGCGCGATGAGCAAGGATTCGTGCAAGAACATTCTCGTGGCCGAAGGCAAAGGCGGCTGCTGCATCCCCACTCGTCATTTCTACCGTGCTGCCGGGCCGGCCGCGCCGTTTATCCGACGCCACACAGATGACTTCCTGGCTGGAAGCATTGTTGGACGAAAATTCCCTCGCCATTCGGAAGGCAGAAAGCCCGGCGCGCTGCGTATTTGCGACATCGACAGCTTCAAGCATGTTGGGCATGCCGCATGCAGCAGCAACAATTGATGTATTCAGGCGGTCGACAAAAGGAAAATTGTTCGAAGCCATGAACAATGCCGAAATATCGGCCAGCGCTGTGTGACTGCGCGACTGGAGTATAGCCTCCACCGCCATTGTAACGACATCCTCGTCAAAATCGCAGACGGCGCGCGCGCCCTGCCGGTATCCAGCAAGCCCCGGATTAATCCAGCCAAACTCACCCAGCAGCGTTTTGCGCTGTAGCCTCAACGATGGGACATAGAATCCGAAAGCGGTTATTCCTGTCATTGAATCAAGCTTAGCCATACCGCAGTCTATCGTCCTTATCCTGGCGCGTTTTGCGCTGAATGTGATCACGCATCAGAATTTGCACGCCGATCATTCGCTGCCCACGTCGATGTCGATCTCTCCGGTCGCCACCACAGAGCCGTCTTCACGCGCGGCTTCCAAAGCGCATGTGAGTATCCTTGAGCCGTTATGCAGCTTGCTCCCCACAACCTTGCCCCCACACATCAAATTGTCCTTCACATTGGTCATGGCGCGGAACTGGGTCTTTATCCGACGCACCGCTCCTGCCGGAGCATTCGCCGTCCCAAGCCGCGCGAGATAGCCCATGACGAACATGCCATGGACGATCACATCGGGAAGTCTGGCCTTGCCCTGGGCAATATC
>Ga0209345_10000981_pt1 | contig 36492 bp, 41 predicted proteins | sample Cruoilmetagenom7_FD_187294 | JGI IMG/M metagenome (GOLD analysis project Ga0209345, IMG submission 187294) | Oil polluted marine microbial communities from Coal Oil Point, Santa Barbara, California, USA - Sample 7 (SPAdes) (version 2) | ecosystem: Environmental > Aquatic > Marine > Oil seeps ...
GACTAATAATGACTAATACTCGTCATGTGATTTAGAACTCTCGATAAGAACAAGAGCCATAGAGAATACATTAGCGATTAAAGCACCAATTGCAAGTGCAATTGCCCAGCTTAAATTTCCAGCAACTTCTAGATAAATAAATGCTGGTATTAAGTGTAAATCAGCCACTAACGATGAAGCAAGAAGCTCTGCTGAGAGTAAATTTCTTACCCCAATTTTTAAAAATGTTGAAACAAGATTCAAACTAGCAGCCACAAAAAGTGCTACAGGAGTGTGTTCATATAAAAAGCCAGCTATCGACGTTAAACTCATTAATGAGAAAAACACATAAATTACTTTACCCCAATCCATTACAATTCCTTGATTTTATTTATCATTTAATTAAGGTGATTATACAAAAAGTATCTTAAGGTGTGACTGAATGAGATTTTAGTTAAATCTCAAAACAAAACTATTCTCTTATATTTTACAAAAACTCTACGCAGTTTCTACCATTTTCTTTTGCCTTATATAAAGCCTCATCTGCCCTTTTTAAAATAGACACTACTGTGTCATCTTCATGACAAAGGGTAAAGCCAATACTAATTGTTTTCTTCTTGACAACTCCAAAGTTATGTGACTCAATTTTTAAACAAAGTTTTTGTACAATATCTACCGCTTCATCTGAACTAACTTCTTCATATATCAATATAAATTCTTCACCACCAAAGCGTATAAACTCATCAGTCATTCTAATATCTTCTTTAATTACATCTGCCATCTCAACCAGCACTTGATCCCCAACTTGATGACCATAAGTATCATTTACATCTTTAAAAAAATCAATATCTACAATAGCTACAGCAAACTGAGTCGAGTAACGTTTAAACCTTTCTATCTTCTCTTCAAGTATTTCATTGAGTCTACTTCTGTTTTGTAGGCCAGTTAAACTGTCAGTTCTTGAAATGTGTATAAGTTCTTCATGCGTTAAAAAAGTGTCTTTATTGGATTTTTCTAATAAGTATGCTCCTACAAAACCAAAAGAAAACGAAGCAAACATCCAAAATAGATGCATAATAAATATATAACTATTAATAGAAGTCATATTATATATACAAAAAACCGAGATACAAAAAATTATTACAGCACTTATTGTAGCGTGCAATAACCTCAAGCCTGAGACTGCAAACACCCAAAATATTGTTAAATAATCTGCTGTTAAATAGGTAACAGGATATTCCAACTGACTTACAACAAGCATATTTCCTATAGTAGCAACTATAGGAGCAAGAATAACTAAGATAGAAATATAAAGGCTGTTCTTTTTGTTATAGGCTAAAAAACTTATAAACAGCAGCATAGAGGGGATAAGAATAAGATGAATAGTAATCATCAAGGGTAAAACATCAACAGGAGCGATAAATCTCTCTATTTGTGAAGCAATGATGTATAGAGTAGCCGTTAGAAACATAACAACAGATATCTGCTGTCTTCTAGCTTCCTTGCTCCACTCATGATATTTTATGGATAGCTTTTTATCTTTAAAATTAAAAAAATTACTATTAGATAAAAAACAATCTTCTTTTATTAACATATAAAACTTCCAAGTATTATTTTTTATAATACATGAAAGATTAACATTATAACTTTAAATCTACATAACACCTGATTCATATTGGTCACGCATTCTCTGTTTTTCAACTTCACGTTTAGCTTTTGCAGCTAGTTTTTCATGATAGAGTTTAACATCAAAACCAAACCAAAGAAGGATTGGAGAAGCAACAAATACTGATGAGTACGTACCAACTACAACACCAACAAGTAGCGTAAATGCAAAGGCGTGAATTATTTCACCACCAAACATAAATAGTGTAAATACAACAAAGAAAGTCGTTAAAGATGTTAGTGTTGTTCTTGCTAATGTTCTTGTAACAGACTCATTAATCGTGTCAGCCAGTTCACTGTTTTTAGAGTTTGTAACACCCTCACGAATACGGTCAAATACGATAATCGTATCATTGAGTGAATAACCTAATATAGTAAGAAGTGCCGCCAAAACATCCAAATTTACATCAAGTCCAACAAGTGTAATAGCACCTAAGGCAATTGAGACATCATGAATAAGTGCAAATATAGAAGCAACAGCAAAGCGCCACTCAAATCTAAATGCAACATAAATAAGAATTCCGATGACCGCTAAAACAAGAGACATAATCCCCTTCTCTTTTAGCTCAGAACCTACTTTTGGACCAACGATATCAACACGACGAATCTCAAAGTTTCCACTCCCTTTAAGAGCCTCACGTGTGACATCACCGATATCTACAGTAACACTACCAGTTGTACTCTTCATACGAATAACAACCTCATCAGGCGAGCCAAATTCAGTGATAGATGCACCGCTAAAAAGTTCATTACCTTTTAGTTTATCACGCATTGTGTCTATTGGTGCAGTTGTGTCATACTTTACTTGAACGATAGTACCACCGGCAAAGTCAACACCATAGTTAAGACCTTTAGTTGCTAAAAGAGCATAAGAAGCCAAAACTAGAACTATTGAAAAAACCATTGCAATTTTAGATTTACCCATAAAGTTAAAGGTTCTTGTGTATCTAAAAAATTCCATAACTACCCCTTAATCCCAAACCAGAAACGGTTATTTTTACTTTTAGCAATTCTCGCTTCAAGCATCTGATAGATTCCATGTGTACCCAAAATAGCAGTAAGCATAGAGGCTAAAATACCGATACTGATAGTAATCGCAAAACCTTTAATAGCACCTGTTCCATAAGCATAAAGAACTACTGCTGCAATTAGAGTTGTAATGTTTGCATCAAGAATTGCACGCATTGCGTTTGAGTAACCATCTTCTATAGCTTTATGCATAGATTTACCCTCATACACAAGCTCACGTATTCTCTCAGAAATAATAACATTCGCATCAACAGCCATACCGACTGTTAAAACGATACCCGCCATACCAGGTAGTGTCAGGGTGGCTCCAAAGAGACTCATAACAGCAAGGATAATAAATAGGTTAGCAATCAATGCAATATTTGCAATAACACCAGCAGCTCTATAATAAACAACCATAAAGATGATTACCAAAATAAATCCACCAATAAGTGCCACCATACTCGCCTTAATACTATCAGCACCAAGACTTGGTCCAACTGAACGTTTTTCCATTAAGTAAATAGGTGCCAAAAGTGAACCTGAACGAAGTGCAATGGCTAAATCTTTTGCTTCCATAACAGTATAGCTTCCAGATATCTGACCAGAACCTCCACCGATACGCTCATTAATGTTTGGAGCAGAGTACACTTTTCCATCAAGAACAACAGCTAAACGCTTACCAACACTTCTACCGGTAAAATCACCAAAAATCTCAGCACCTTCTGCATTTAACTTAAAGTTAATGAGAGGTCTGTTATTTTGATCAAATCCCATAGAAGCATCTGTCAGCATTCCACCATCCAAAATAGGAATCTCACGTACAAGATACTTGATTTCCGGATTTTTAACATCACTTAAAATAACATCGCCATACTCAGCAGCATCTGCATCACTCATGTTATAAACACGAGCTGCTCTCTCCTCATCAACGGCCATAAGCTCAAGCTTTGCTGCACGTGAGATCAACTCACGAGCACGCTGCTCTTCCTCTTGAGTTTTGATACCAGCTAACTGAACAAGAATCTTCTCTTCACCCTGACGTGCTACGACAGGTTCAGCAAGACCAAACTGGTCAAGTCTGTTTCTAATAGTCTCAATCGCTTGGGAGATTGCTTCTTTTTCAGTCTTTACAACTTCTTCTGGTGTTAACGTGAGAGTTAAAAGTTCACCAATATTAGCAATATCAGAGCCTTCAACTTCTGCTAAAAACTCTTTTACTTTAGGAAGCTCATCACTATCAAGAACTTCAAAACTAACACTTGACTCATCAAATATTAGATTGTCTATCAGAACATCTTCTCTCTCTGCAAAATGTTTTACACTTGCAGCGATAGACTTAATACGTGACTTTACAGCCTCCTCAGTTTTGACACCAAGAAGCATATGAAGTCCACCTTGAAGATCAAGACCTAAAGTGACTTTCTTTCCATCTTCAAGTTGAAGTAGAGATGGTGCAGAGAATCCGATACCGAAAATTATCGCTAATGCGAATATGACTATGCGATAATTAAGCTTCATCCTCATACTTCTTAGCGATAGAGTCTTTTGTGATTTTTGCTATAACATCATCGTTCATTTTTACACTTAAAAAGTCATTTTCAACTTTATTAACTACAACAATAAAACCACCATTAGTGATAACCTTATCACCTTTACTGAGAGACTCTCTCATCTCTTCTAGTCTTTTAGCTTCTTTTTGCTGTGGGCGAATAATTACAAAATACATAATTGCAATTAAAAATATGAATGGTAATAGTTGAGAGATAATATCCATGCTCGAACTTCCTTTGTTTTATAAAATTGCGGAGATTATACAGAAGTTAATCTAATAAACGTCTAAATTAAGTACAATTTCATTATGAATAAAATTACACAAACTATTTTGCTCGGAATTTCAACAGCACTTCTTTTTAGCGCATTTATATATTTTGAAGAGTACAGCTTAACAAACAGATTTATCAACACCCTATTTGGGATTAGTGCTCTCGCCCTTTTTCTCTATATTCCTAAACGTTCTATACTGATCGCTGGTTTTTTAATCGGTCTCTTATGGTTTTACTGGATAGGTTATAGTTTTGAGTATCAGGGTGTTGGTTACATGACACCCATTGTCACTCTTAGTTTTGCAATCATTTATATGCTGTTCTTTGCTCCTCTATATTTCACAAACAAGGCTTATATACGTGCTATTTTACTTTTTGGACTTAGTTTTTTTGAGCCATTTGATTGGAACTGGTTACAGATTGAACTCATCTTTGTAGATAGCTATATAGGAGTTTTCAAATACCAATTAATTATTGTTTTAGCGGCTCTTTCACTTATAGAGCATGTTAAGAAACCTTATAAGTTTGCACCTCTTCTACTCATCGTTTTAGCGTTTAATTTTAATACCCCCGTGCAAAAAGAGACTGACTTAAAAATAAAACTTGTTCACACAAATATAAAACAGGATGTAAAATGGAAAAGAGAGGCTCTATCTCCAACTGTTAAGATGACATACACAGAGATAAAAAACGCAGTCAAAGAGAAATATGATGTTGTAGTATTTCCAGAGTCAGTTTTTCCACTCTATATGAATAGATCACCAAAACTACTTGGTTCTCTGTTATATCTATCAAAAGATATAACGATCATAGCAGGTTCACTTTTAAATGAAAATGGACAAAACTATAATGTAACTTATATGTTTCAAGATGGCAAATACGAAATAGCAAAAAAACTAGTCTTAGTTCCATTTGGAGAGTATATTCCGCTTCCAAAATTTGCACAAAAATTTATAAATGATACTTTCTTTAGTGGAGCCAGTGATTTTGTTGTTGCAACAAAACCGACTGACTTTATCATTAAAGGTGTGAAATTCAGAAATGCTATATGCTACGAAGCAACATGTCAAGAGATTTATGAGGGAGAAGTTGACTTTGTGATTGCCACAAGTAATAATGCTTGGTTTTCTCCTTCAATTGAGCCAACATTACAAAAACTCTTACTTAGGTACTATGGACGTAAAAATGGTGTTACCATATATCACTCAGCTAACTATAAAGGAACCGGTATAATCCAATAAAAAGGTCTGTTTGATATAATAAGACAAAATAAAACTATTATGATTTATTATTGAGGACCGACCCGTGATTATCAACTTAAAAAATCCAAACTTATATAATAACCGTGAGCTTTCATGGTTACAGTTCAATACAAGAGTTTTAAAACAGGCTCAAGATGAGTCACTACCACTCTTAGAACGTCTAAAATTTCTTGCTATCTACGGTACAAACCTAGATGAGTTTTACATGATTCGTGTTGCAGGTCTTAAAAAACTTTTTGCTGCTGGAATTATTGTCTCAGGTGCTGATAAACTCACACCTCTTCAACAACTTAAAGAGATAAGAAACTATCTGCATCAAGAGCAGCAAGTAATAGAACACTGCATGGGTGGAATACTTAAAAAACTAGAGCATGACGGTATCAGTATAAAGTCATATGATGAAGTAAATCAAAATGAAAAAAACACTTTAAACAGATACTTTAAAGAGGAGATTTATCCTGTAATCATTCCTATTGCGATTGATGCCACACATCCTTTTCCACACCTGAACAACCTTAGTTTTGGTCTTATAGTGAAACTAAGTGATAATGATAATGATAGCATCGAAAGGTTTGGAATTATTCGTGTGCCCCGTGTATTAAGCCGTTTCATTGAGCTTGACGATGGTACTTATATACCTATAGAAAGCCTTGTTGCACAACATGTTGAAGAACTTTTCCCTGGATACTCACTTATCAAATACGCCTCTTTTAGAATTACAAGAAACGCAGATATGGAGATTCAAGAAGAAGAAGCTGATGACTTTATGGAGATACTTGAAGAGGGTTTAAAACTTCGTCGTAAAGGTGAAATGGTAAGACTTGAGGTTGGAAGTGATGGAGATGAGGAGATTATTAACTTTTTCAATCGTCATACCAATGTATATAAAGATGATATTTACACCTTTCATACCTTCTTAAATCTATCTAGTCTTTGGCAGATTGTAGGGAATAAAGATTTCGCTCATCTTCTACTTCCACCATTTAAACCAAAAAGTCTACCGCCCTTTGATTCTAATGAAAACATCTTTACAACCTTAGAAAAACAAGATGTACTTCTTTATCATCCATATGAAAGTTTTGAACCAGTAGTAAAACTCATTCAAAGTGCTTCAAAAGACCCAGATGTTGTGGCTATTAAAATGACACTTTATCGTTCAGGAACGAACTCTCCAATCGTTCAAGCACTGATGAGTGCTAGTGAATCTGGCATACAGGTTACTGTTATGGTTGAACTAAAAGCAAGGTTTGATGAAGAGAACAATCTTATCTGGGCGAAAGCTCTAGAGAAAGCTGGTGCTCACGTTATCTATGGTATTAAAGGTTTTAAGGTTCACGCAAAAGCAGCACTTATCACAAGACGTAAAAATGGCAAGTTACAACAGTATGCTCACTTAGGTACGGGAAACTATAATCCTGCTACTGCCAAAATATACACAGATATGAGCTATATGACATCTAAAGTTGATATCACGAATGATTTAACAAGATTTTTCCACTTCCTTTCAGGTTTTAGTAACAAAGGAAAACTCAATGAGCTCTATATGGCTCCGACACAGATAAAACCCAAACTACTCTCCATGATTCAAAATGAAGCACGTAAAGGGGAAGATGGTGAGATTATTGCAAAAGTCAATTCTCTGGTTGATGAGGATGTAATTCGTGCACTTTACAAAGCTTCTCAAGCAGGTGTAAAAATTGAACTTATAGTTCGTGGTATCTGCTGTTTAAAACCAGGTATAGAAGGTGTAAGTGAAAATATTAAAGTTATATCTATTCTTGGAAAGTATCTTGAACATCCAAGAGTTTTTTACTTCAAAAACAATGGTGACCAGGTTTATATCTCAAGTGCAGACTGGATGCCTAGAAACTTAGTAAGAAGAGTTGAGCTTTTAACTGGCATAAAAGATGAAGCAGCCAAAGAGAAAATCATACAAGTACTCAAACTTCAATGTTCTGATAATGTACTCGCACACGAACTTCAAAGTGATGGAACATATATAAAAGTTAAAAAAGATGACTCAGAAAAAACAATAAATAATCATAAGTTTTTGGAAGATTATGTAAACCGTATCTCTAAAGCTACTAAAAAAATGTCTGCTCAAGAAACACAGCAGATTGCTGCTCGCCTATTTATGGAGAGCTAAGAGTGCTTCATAAGTTTTTGGAAGATTATGTAAACCGTATCTCTAAAGCTACTAAAAAAATGTCTGCTCAAGAAACACAGCAGATTGCTGCTCGCCTATTTATGGAGAGCTAAGAGTGCTTCATAAGTTTAAAGGAACCCTGCCTACTCTTGGAGCTAACACTTGGGTAGCTCCATCAGCTGATGTTATTGGAAATGTTACATGCGGAGAGGATTGCTCTATCTGGTTTGGGTGTGTGATTCGTGGTGATGTTCACTACATTCAGATAGGCTCACGTACAAATATACAAGACCTTAGTATGATTCATGTTACTCACTACAAGAATGATGATAAAACAACAGGAAATCCAACTATAATCGGTGATGATGTTACAGTTGGTCATCGTGTAATGCTTCATGGCTGTACTATTGAGTCCGCCTGTCTTATTGGCATGAGTGCTACTATACTTGATGGTGCAGTAATTGGAAAAGAGTCAATAGTAGGAGCTGGTGCACTTGTTACAAAAAACAAGGTCTTCCCACCCCGCTCACTAATAGTAGGAAGTCCTGCTAAAGTACTAAGAGAGTTAAATGATGAAGAAGTAGCCGAGCTTTACGCTTCAGCTTCAAGATATGTAGAGTTTAAAAAGGATTATCAATAATTTTCTGCCTCAATAGAGGCAAGCTTTAGGAACCTAAGTGGTTAGCGTAGTAAAATGGGCTTTTCTAAAGAAACATTTTTATTTTATAAAAAGCGATTCTCTTATTTTGCTTATTTTGCTTTTAAATTATGTCCTGTAGTCTGCGTTTATTTTAACGTATTCATACCCTAAATCACATCCATACGCTTTAAAATTTCCATCAGCAACACCTAAATCACAAGAGATAGTAAACTTTTTGTGCCCCATAACGATAGCAGCTTTTTTCTCCATTTCAGAATCAAAATATAATTCACCTCTGTCATAAACACAGAAATTATCAAATGATATTTTTAGAGTCTCTTCACTACACTGAGCACCACTTGCACCAACTGTTGAAGCGATTCTTCCCCAGTTTGGGTCTTCACCAAAAAGAGCTGTTTTGACAAGTAAAGAATCTGAAAGTGCTTTTGCAACTATCTCTGCTTCTCTATTATCTTTAGCACCTGTAACCTTGTATGTCACAAGCTTTGTAGCACCCTCTCCATCTCTCACCATCTCTAAAGCTAAAAAGTGCATGATTGTATGAAGAGCTTCTTTAAATGCAGTCTTATTATAAGCTCCACTCTTTGCGTTTGATAAAAGCATTACAGTATCATTTGTAGATGTATCCCCATCAACACTTGCTGCATTAAAAGTTGTAAGAGTAGTCTCATCTAAAATCTTTTGCATCTCTTGCTTGCTGACATTAGCATCAGTAGTAATAAAACATAACATTGTAGCCATGGCCGGATTTATCATTCCAGCACCCTTAGCAATAGCACCGATAGAGAAGCTACTTCCATCATTAAGTTTAACTTCAAGAGCTATCTCTTTAGCAAATGTATCTGTTGTCATTATCGCTTTAGATGCAGAGGTAGAATCTCTTTTAGTGAAATCAAAAAGTTTTGCACCATCAATAATTTTCTCTTTTGGCAGTCTAACACCAATAACACCAGTAGAACTCATAAGTGGATTAATTACAGCAGGGGGAAGAGTTGATAAAATCTCATCTATATCTTCTATCCCCACACTACCTGTCATCGCATTTGCATTTTTAGAGTTTATTAAAATAAAGTTTGTTTTAAACTCGCCCTTTGCCCTGAAGTGTTTTATAGGCGCTGCTGTCATTTTATTTGTAGTAAAAACTGATGCTATTTCACACTCACTTTCACTATAAATAAATGCCATATCTTTTGCATCATCAGGTTTAAGCCCAGCACTTACACCATCACTGTAAAAACCATTACTGGCACATACACCACCGGTAGTTTGAACTATTTTATACAAATTTCAATTCCTTTGGCTTCTCTCTTTTTCCTAACAGACTTCTTGTCATATTGATACCATCATGAGTACCAATAACTAAAAGCTTACATTCACTTGTAACTAAGACATCACCCTTTGGCATCGTCATGAATTTTCCATCTTTTTTTGTAATACCAACAATGGAACTATTTGTTATTTGACGGATATGTGTCTCTTTTAATTTTTTCAGAACTGCCCAGCTATATTTTGGTACAAATATCTCTTCCATATCTAAAGGATTATCACTCTTATATAAAAACTCTTCGAGAAGGTTTTCCATATCTGGTCTTGCAGCCATTGCACTTACACGCTGTGCAGTCAGTTTTGTAGGTGAAACTACTGTATCAGAACCCAGTTTTTTCAGCTTTTCAACATCACTCATACTTTCAGCAGCAGAAATCACATAATAGGGACGAGGTAAATCATGCTCTTTCTCAAACAATCTAACAGAAGCGATGAGAGCAATATTATCTGCAATAGAACTTGAGAGTGTTATAAGACCTTTAGCAGACGAAAGGTGAGCTTTTAGCATTGTAAGTTCAGCGTGTGGTTCAGCTTGCAGATAGTTTGGGTACTTATTTTCTATCGCCCATTCATGAATCTCAGGCCTTGGATCAATAACAACAAATGGAATATGATTAGCTCTTAACTGTTTTGTCACTTCAATTGTATAATCATTATGATAACAGACAACAAAATGTTTTTTAAGTCTTGCAATCTTATATAACATTCTTCGCTCCTTTAATATAGTAACTATATTTCCCTTATTTAACTCCGCAACTAAAATACCAATAGCACTTGAAAAGGTTGCAAAACCTGCAATTATGAGAGTAATAGTAAAAATTCTTCCTGCATCTGATACAGGTGCAATCTCACCAAATCCTACAGTAGTAAATGTAATACCAGTTTGATAAATAGCATCCATCAATGTAAAATCATCGATTATTACATAACCAACAGAACCAACCATCATGGTAATAACAGTTAATATTAAAGGTAAACGAAATGCTTTGAGGTGAGGATAAACTTCAGGAAGAAGTTTTGTATCGGGTTTGGGAGCAGTCTCCCAATGTAAAAGTTTACGAATCCTTTGTAAAAGATTCAAGCTTATTCCCTAATTCTTTACGAATTTTTCTTAAGTGTGCGTAATTCTCTTGCAGAGATTTTAATCTTTTTTGTAGTACCATCTTCTAGTGTGATACGCACAGTTCTTAGGTTTAATAAAAAACGACGCTTTGTTCTGTTTTTAGCATGAGAAACATTGTTCCCGCTCATTGGGCCTTTGCCACTGATAGCACATCTTCTTGCCATAATGAGACTCCTTATTAGGTTTTTAAAGTTGCGAATTGTATCTAACAAAAGCAAAACTTCAACTTAAGCCATATAGATTTAGCAATCTTTGTAAAATTTATATTTCTTTTATAAGATTATAGCTAAAATATACAATATTCAACAAAAAACACACAAAAGAACATTATTTTGATAACAAAACAGATGATAGATAGTTATATCCAAAAGATACCACCATCACCAAAGATTTTAAAAGTTACTCTAATGCTTTTAAATAGTGGTGAGTTGGTTAAGGCTGCACAGGTTGCAAAAGAAGATTTAGCACTAAATGCCTATTTAAAAGACCTGGTAAACAAACCCATTTATGGTTTTAGAAATGAGGTAAGTGATGTATCTCAAATATTTGGAATTCTCGGTGTTGCTGCGTCACAGCAAGCTGTCTATAACTATATGATATCTCTACTCTCTCCGGCACAATGGAAACTTTTTAAACTAAATAAGACAACATTTTCTAATCTTCAAGCTGACCTCTCTGCTAATTGGCAAAAAATATTAGCTCACTTGAATATAGAAGATAAAGACATTGAGAGCTCAATTGCTCTTTTACCTGCAAGTATTATCGTCTCTGAAGCCCTGTTTAATGAAAAAATTGATGACGTGAATCTTTTAAGAAGTGTTAACCCTATTGATTTAAATACCATTTTAAAAAGGTTATGTAAAATGGATCTCTTTGATATTTGTGAGCAGGTCTCACAAAAGTGGGAAATGCAAGAAAATATTGCTCAAATTATTCAAGCCTCGTCTGGAGTTAAACCATCAGATGATGAAGATATAAACAGACTTGGAAAATGGATGCACCTTCTACTTTTCTATACTCTATCACAGCCAAACTATATAGATGCAGAGCTTAATGATTTTATAGATTTTCAGATTGATTATGTTGAAGATATTTATGATGACTTTTCACAACTGATGGAGATATCATGAGAGCAGTTGTAAAAAATGGGGTTGGTATTTTTTCACCTCAAGGTTTTTTGGACGGAAACAACAACAGCGCATTTTTGAGTATAGATGATATAGAAGCTACAGCAAACTTGAATGTGGATATGGTGCTTGTTTCACTTAAAAAAGTTATCTTTTTTAACCGTAATGGACTTGACGCATTTGTAAAAATGTTTTTAAAAGTGCGTGCAGGGAATCAGGCAACTGTAGGTTTTTGTGATTATGATGCTAAAAAATTTGATGCTATTGTAAAGTTTTACAAAGATGATTTGAACTTTTCACTTTTTAAATCCCAGGATATAGCTTCACTATTTGCTGCAAACTTTAAAAATCAAAATAAAAATGTACTTTTATACAGTGAAGACAAGTCACAAAGAGCTGCTATGGCTATTGAATTACATGATAATGGACATAACCCAATAATTGCTCAAACTGAAGAAGAGTTTGAAGAAAAGTCAGAAGCTGACAATGCATATGATGTAATTATAAGTCATACTCATGTCGGACAGATGGGACAGTCAGTTGCTGCCAGAGTTACAGGAAATGCTATTATCTATACAGTCTCATCTTTTTTAGATGCAGAGATAGGAAGCACCTTTAATATTGCCTATCATAATAACTCACTTAATGTTGGTTTTAGACTCTTTATATTTGATGCCTTTAAAGTTATAAGTATGAATGTTCATGCCCTTAATTTTTTCTCAAAGCTTGCTTCTGCCGGCGCGGAGTACAACGCCACTATATGTTTTGTGGGACTAACGTTTGAGAAAACACCTATTGCATTTAAGGAGACACTAGAGGACTCTGGTATCATGTTTTTTGAGCAGATGGATGACATTCTCCAAAATAAAGATTTATTAGAGGAACTTGGTGCAAGCAGTGCAGCATCTGTTCAAAACATTAGACCTTTAAATAAAGTCATGGTAACAGAGCTTCCTCACTTTATCGACGCAGCAGTCGCTACTATTGAGATGATGACAAACTCAAAGGCAGTAAAAGATGCAGTACAGATCAATGAAATAAAGATTGACAATAAAACAGACAAAATTGCAAGTTCTATAGGTTTTTATGGAGATATGGATGGTATGGTTATTCTAATTTTTCCTACCGGCATCGCTAAAAAAGCTTGTGAACTGCTCATTGGTGAAGAGACTGATGACATGGAACTTATTCTTGATACACTTGCTGAGTTAGTCAATATTGTTGGTGGAAAGTTGAAAACTCTACTACTTGATCAAAAGATAAATGTGGATATTACTCTTCCAAGAACTTATCCAGATGTTGATAGTCTACTTGAGATTACAGAATTTAAAAAAGGCGTTCAAGTCGATCTTGCCTTTGACAATGATAAATTTTTATTTTTCTTAACAAGATAAAAGTCTACTTTTTTCAAGCACAGAAATGAGCAAAGCCCATTTTTATGTAGGGACAAATGTCCCTATAACCCCTTTATAATGGAGTATGCCATTGGTTAGCATACCTAAAAGCTACAAAAAATCAGTTTTTTGAGAAAACCTGTAAAGCTATATGCTACTTTTTGATATAATTCGCTTATTAAATATAGAGGGAATATAATGATAAAAGTAGCTCCTAGCGTTTTATCCGCTGATTTTGGAAACTTACAAAGAGATGTTGAAGAGATTTGTAATAACGGTTGTGACTTAGTTCACGTTGATGTTATGGATGGACATTTCGTTCCAAATATGACTATTGGACCTGTTGTTGTTTCAGCTATTGCTAAAGCTGCTACAAAACCTCTTGATATTCATCTAATGGTTGAAAACAATACTTTTTTTGTTGAACTCTTTGCCCCTTTAAAACCAGAGTATATCTCTTTTCACATTGAAGAAGAAAAACATCCTCATCGTCTTATTCAAAAAATTCGCTCACTTGGAATTAAGCCAGCAATAGTTTTAAATCCTCATACTCCCCCTGAGTCAGTTGAGTTCTTACTAAAAGACTTGGATATGGTTCTACTAATGAGTGTAAACCCTGGTTTTGGTGGACAGAGTTTTATTGACTCAGTTATACCAAAAGCTGCAAGACTTAATGAGATGAGAAATAGAATTAATCCAGAGTGTCTGATAGAAGTTGATGGTGGTGTTAGTGATAAAAATATCCATCTTTTAAAAGAGGTTGGTGTTGATGTAGTAGTTGCCGGTTCTTATGTATTTAAACATGAGAGTAAAGCTGAAGCTATTAAGAGTCTACAGATCTAATGAGAACTAAAATTTGTGGTATAACTTCTTTTGAAGATGCGATGGATGCAATAAATGCAGGGGCAGATGCTCTTGGTTTTGTCTTTTATGATAAATCTCCAAGATATATAACTGTTTCACAAGCAAAGAACATTATAGAAAAGCTTCCTCCATTTATCGAAAAAGTTGCTCTTTTTGTAAATGAGGATGCACGCACTATTGACGAGGTTTGTCAAGATAGTGGAGCAACATTAGCACAACTTCACTTCGAAGCCTCAAACGAGTTATGCCAAGCTCTCAAAACTCCACATATAAAAGTTATTAGAGCAAAGAGTGCTAATGATATCTCAAACTTCAATGATGAGTATAGACTGGTTGATGCATATTGTGAAGTATATGGTGGAGCTGGTAAGCGTATAAATATAGAGTGGTTTAAAGATGTAGACTGCTCAAAAATAATCCTTGCAGGTGGACTTGACTCTGAGAATGTAGCATCGCTCAAAGAGTATGGTTTTTATGGTGTAGATGTTAGTAGTGGTGTTGAAAAAAGCCATGGTATTAAAGATTCTAAAAAAGTAAAAGAATTTATACTCAATGCTAAGTAAAGATTTTGCCTTAGATGCAAAAAGTATCTCTAAGCTTGCTACTCGCGGACTGACTCTAGAATCAATTAAATCCCAAATCAATGATAGTATAGACCTGTTTTTGGAGCTCTCACGTGCTCAAGGTCTAAATATTGTAAGAAGACAAGGACAATATTACTTTGACACTAAATATATCTCTATAGAGGATGCTGAGTTTTGTATTGTTGATATTGAAACAAATGGTTCTAAAATTGATAAACATCAAATCATAGAAATTGCTGCTGTTAAAGTAAAAAATGGAAAAGTTATCGATATGTTTGAGTCTTTTGTTTATACAAAAGAGATAAACCCTCATATAACTGAAATCACTGGTATTCGTGCTAGTGATACACAAGATGCACCAGACCTTAAAACTGTTATGATGGAATTTAAACTATTTTTAGGCGATTCTATCTTTATAGCACATGATGTTAAGTTTGATTATAGATTTATTTCACTCAGCATGCAAAAAATTGGTCTGGAACCTCTTCTAAACAGAAGTCTTTGTTCACTCGCTTTTGCTGAGAGAACTATAGTCTCATACAGATATGCTCTCTCGTATTTAAATGACACATTTAACCTCAATCCAAATGCAACACATCATAGAGCTATGAGTGATGTTTTAACAACCTATGGTCTATTTTTACTCTCTTTAGAGAACTGTACTGAGAATTTGAATAATGTAGAGGATCTGATAAGATTTTCTAAAGAGGCTAAGAGACTAAAGAGACCTAAGATTGACCCTCTTTTAAAAGTTGAAGAGAGTGATGAAGAAGTAACTTCTTAAAAGTTACTCTTTAAAAGCACCTGGTTTAACCAGTTTATTATATCTAGCTTCCATTCTCTCATCTTCACTCATTGAACGAAGTTTTGTTAACTCTGCTAAAAAGTAATCAGCTATTGCAGAAGCGGCTCCATCTCTATCACGATGAGCACCAATAAGAGGCTCATCAAGAATCTCATCAATTAGGTCAAGTTCTTTTAAATCACCACTTGTAATTTTCATAGCATTTGTAGCAGCTTCCGCTTTTTTAGGATCATTCCATAAAATTGCAGAACATCCCTCTGGTGAGATAACACTAAATACAGAGTATCTCATCATAGCAAATCTATCAGCAACACCAATTGCTAATGCTCCACCAGAACCACCTTCACCAATAACAATGGAGATAGTTGGTGTTTTAAGTTCAGCTAATTCTAAAAGGTTTCTAGCGATTGCTTCACTCTGATTTCTCTCTTCTGCACCTAATCCTGGATATGCACCCGGTGTGTCTACCAGCATAAGAACCGGCATACCAAATTTTTCTGCCATCTTAGCAGCACGAAGAGCTTTTCTATAACCTTCTGGATGAGGCATACCGAAGTTACGTTTTAGTTTGTTTTTAGTACCACGGCCTTTTTGCTCACCGATAACCATAACTTTCTCATCACCAATATAACCCATGTAACAAACGATAGCAGCATCATCACGGAAATGTCTATCTCCATGAATCTCATACTTATCTCTCATTATCAGGTTTATGTAATCAAGTGCATACGGTCTATCTATATGACGAGCGAGTTGAAGTTTTTGAAAATCAGAAAGGTTCTTGTATATTTTAGAAACTTCTTTATCGAGATTTATACTTAACTCTTCTACTGCACCTTCATCATGGCGAACTTGTGCAGATATAATATCTTCTTGAATAAATTTAATTTTATACTCAAAGTCTAAATATGTAGCCAAATTAAATCCTTATCAACTAGATTTTTTTGAAAATCAGAACGCCGTTAGTTCCACCAAAACCAAATGAGTTACTCATACAAACATTTAAGTCTGCTTTTCTGGCACCAGTTGTAACATAGTCTAAATCACAATTTTCATCTGGAGTTATATGGTTAATTGTTGGAGGAATAATTCCATCTCTCATAGCCATAAGACATGTAACAGCTTCAATACCACCAGCAGCACCAAGACAGTGGCCAATTTGACCTTTGATTGAACTCATAGGAGGACAATTCTCTTTACCCCCAAGTAGGTCTTTAACAGCTGCAGTTTCATTTTTATCATTAATAGGTGTAGATGTACCGTGTGCATTTACATAATCAAGTTTCGGCTCACCTGCCATTTTATATGCAGCTTTCATTGCACGAGCTGGTCCATCAAGAGAGGGTGTAGTGATATGATTTGCATCACCACTTTCACCAAAACCGATAAGTTCACCATAGATATTTGCTCCACGGGCTACTGCTGAGTCATACTCTTCTAAGACTAGTGCAGCTGCACCCTCACCCATTACAAAACCGTCTCTATCTTTATCAAATGGACGTGAAGATGTTTTAGGATCATCATTTCTAGTTGATAATGCTTTCATTGCAGCAAACCCACCAATACCTACACCAGTAATTGCAGACTCAGCAGATACTACAAGCATTTTTTCAGCACCATTACAGATAATAGTTTTAGCAGCCTCACTTATAGCATGAGTTCCAGCAGCACAAGCAGTTACACTTGAAAGGTTTGGACCTTGTGTACCATGTTCAATTGAAACGAATCCACCAAGCATATTGACTAGAGCACCGGGGATAAAAAATGGAGAAATTCTTCTTGGACCACGTCCTTCTAAAATAATAGAGTTTTTTTCGATTGATGGAAGACCACCAATCCCAGATCCAGCACTAATACCAAACCTTGTCATATCTGTATCTTCTGAGAAGTTAGCATCAGCCATAGCTTCTTGAGCAGCTTTAAGACCTAAGTGAATAAATCTGTCAGCTTTTTTAACTTCTTTTGGAGCCATAACAGTAGCAGGATCAAAATCCTTTACTTCACCAGCAATTTGAGCACCAAATCCTTCTGGATCGAAAATTGTAATAGTATCTATTCCACACTCACCATCACAGATAGCCTTGAAAGATGTTTCTTTGTCGTTACCAACTGAATTTATCATACCTAGACCAGTTACTACTACTCTTCTCATTTAATATTCTCCATATAATTTATAAAATACTTTTAAAAATAATCTAAAATAGTTCACTATTAAAAGTAATTATTACTGAGGCTGTGCCCCAGTAAAAAATTGTTTATTTAAAACTTATTTGCTTTCTACGTATGCAACTACGTCAGCAACAGTTTGAATTTTCTCTGCTTCATCATCAGGGATTTCAATATCAAATTTCTCTTCAAGAGCCATTACTAACTCAACAACGTCAAGGCTATCTGCACCTAAATCTTCAACAAACTTCGCATCTTCTTTTACTTCATCTGCGTTTACGCTTAATTGCTCAACTACTACTTCTTTAATATCATCTATAAGTGCCATCATAGCTCCTGTGTTTTTAATTTAATCGGGTAATTATAACAAAATTAGCTTAAAAAAGCCATTATGCCATATTCATTCCACCATTTACTTTGAGAGTTTCACCAGTGATATAACTAGAGTGGTCTGAGAGTAAAAATGCTGTTGCCTCTGCTACTTCACTAGCCGCACCCATTCTTTTCATAGGTATTTTTGCATTGATACCATCTTTAATATCATCAGCTAAAACTTCTGTCATCTCTGTAGCAATAAAGCCTGGTGTAACAGAGTTAAAACGTATACCACTTGTTGCAGCCTCAATAGCAAAACTCTTTGTCATTGCGATAACTCCACCCTTACTTGCAGCATAGTTAGTTTGCCCTGCATTACCAGTCTCACCAATGATTGAAGAGATATTTACTACTGAACCAAATTTCTTCTTTCTCATAACTTTCATAGACTCTCTACATCCTACAAAACATGAAGTCAAGTTTGCATTAATTACAGACATGAAATCTTCTGTTTTCATACGTAAAGCTAATTTATCATTTGTAATACCTGCATTATTTACAAGGTATGAAAGTTCACCATCACTATCTATAATAGTTTTAATCGCATCTACAAATGCAGCTTCATCACTTACATCAAAACCGATAACAGCAGCTTTTCCACCTGCCGCTTCAATAGCCTCTTTTACAGCATCAGCCTCTACAGCTCCACTTCTGTAATGAACCCATACTTTTAAACCAAAACCAGCTAAAGTTTTTGCAATCTCTGCACCAATACCACGACTTGAACCTGTAACTAAAACATTATTTCCACTAAACTTCATCTATAAATTTCCTTTTTAAATTGATTAGATTAAACTATGATCCATCTCAGATGGTACTTCTATATCCATAAGCTTTAAAACTGTAGGCGCGATATTATTGAGTCCACCAGCATCAACTTTTGTAACTCCATCTGCCTGAACAAAACACCAAACCTTACCAACTGTGTGGTTTGTCAAAATATTACCAGAATCATCTCTCATCTCTTCACAGTTTCCATGATCAGATGTAAGTACTAAAGCGTAATCCTGTTCTTTCGCCTTTTGGATAATAAGTCCGAGTTGTTCATCAACTGCAGTTACTGCTAATTTAGCCGCTTCAAAATCACCAGTGTGTCCAACCATATCACCATTTGCAAAATTCACAACAATAAAGTCATACTCAGCATCCATAGCTTTTAGTACGGCATAACCAACTTCAGAGGCACTCATCTCTGGCTTTTCATCATAAGTTTTAACATCAGGAGATGGAATTAGAACACGTGTTTCATTCTCGTAAGGTTCATCTATTCCGCCATTTAAAAAGAATGTAACGTGAGCATATTTTTCTGTTTCAGCAGTGTGTAGCTGTTTTAAACCTTCTCTTGCAATCACCTCAGCCAATGTATTTTTTGGAGGCTCTTTTTTAAACAGTACTGGGTAGGAAAAACTTTTATCATACTCTGTAATTGTTGCAATATTTAGTTCAATATTTTTTGTAGTAAAGTTATTAAAATCCTTTGAACCAAGAGCTGTAACCATCTCCCGCATTCTATCACTTCTAAAGTTTATGGTTAAGACACTATCACCATCTTTCATACCATCGTAACCATCAAATGCAGCAGGCTCAATAAATTCGTCTGTCTCACCAAGTGCATAAGAGTGCCCAACATATCCAGCCGGATCAAAATCACTCTTTGGAGTTGCATCTACCATAGCTTCATAGCCACGTTGAACTCTCGACCATCGACTATCTCTGTCCATGGAATAAAAACGTCCAGAAATCGTAGCAATTTTTATTTTATCACTTGTGTGCTTTTCTACTATTTCGATGTACTTTTGTGCAGAAGTTGGAGAGACATCTCTACCATCAGTAATCAGATGCAAATAAACATCTTTTCCATTTTTGGCAGCTATTTCAGCAATACCCATAAAGTGGTCTATATGGGAGTGAACGCCACCATCACTCATTAAACCGATAAGATGCAATCTATCAGATTTCTCAAAAAGGGATTGTAACTCCGGATTTGATTCGAGTCTATTTTCTGAAAGAGCTAAAGAGATTTTCACTAAATCTTGATACAAAACTCTACCACTTCCTATACTCATATGCCCTACTTCCGAGTTACCCATTTGACCTTCAGGAAGACCAACACTTAGTCCAAAAGTATCTATTAAAGAGTGTGGAGTCTCTTTAAAAAGCTTGTCATAAGTTGGTTTCTTAGCATTAAAAAATGCATTACTCTCTGTCTTTGCAGAGTAACCAATACCATCAGTAATAACTAAAATTGCTTTTTTGCTCAAAATTATTCCTATTTATTAATTCTCACCATTATACTACAAGTTAAATAATCTATTTCCACATTTAGTCAAACATAAAGATAATATAGATAGAATCTGCGACTATGATAGAACTAATAAATATTACCAAAATATATGACCTCAACAAAAATGACCAAGTTGTAGCCCTAAAAGATATAAATTTATCTATTAATGAAGGAGAGCTTATAATCCTAAAAGGCTCCAGCGGTAGTGGGAAAAGTACTATTTTATCGCTTATTGCAGCTCTCAATAAACCAACTAGCGGTGAAGTTACAGTAGATACAAAAAAAATATCTAAACTACCTGATAATTTTGCATCTATGTACAGGCGAGACAATATAGGGTTTATCTTTCAGAAGTACAATCTTATTGCAGATATCAGCGTTAAAGAAAATATCTTGCTCCCACTTATTCCCCTAAATCCTGATACCGGTGAGTTAGATGAAAAACTAAATATTGTTATGGAAAAGTTTAAAATATCTCATAAAAAAGAGACTTTAGTTAAAAACCTATCTGGTGGAGAACAGCAACGAGTTGCTATTGCTAGAGCTAATGTAAATAACCCAAAAATTATCATAGCAGATGAACCTACTGCAAATTTAGATGAAAAACTCTCACTCCATTTTATAGAGATTCTAAGAGAGCTAAAAAAGGCTGGGAAGACTATTGTAGTTGCAACGCATGACCCACTGTTTTTTGATCTTGACTTTGTGGACAGAGAGATTCAAGTGAGTAACGGAACTATATGATTTTAATCCCTGAAGTTTTAACAATACTTATTCTAAATGTAATATTTACACTTTTTTCAGTAATTGCATTTTTTTTAAGTCTAAAAATCTTTCTAAAATGGGATATTAACTCAAACTCTACTCTTCAATACACTTTAGAAAAACAGAGCTATTTAACAGCTACTATAATCAAGTATATTTTTATCATAAAAGTGCCTCTCTTCCTATTTTTCATCTTCACACTAGACAAAATATCAAACATCTTAACTGGTGCAATGTGTGGTGCCGGAGTTGTTGATGCAACAGATTATGGAAACTACCTATTTGTACTAAAAATTATCAATTTATATATTTTTGCATACTGGTTAGCACTCCACAGTGAGGATATGAAACATGAAAACCAACCTTATACAAAAGCAAAATTTGGATTTTTCATAATTGCATTTTTCCTTTTCATCAGTGAAATAGTTGTCGAAGGCGTTATGTTTAGTTCAATTGATTTAAACGAAATTGTAAGTTGTTGCGGAACGATATACTCAAGTTCTACAGGCTCATACATATCTCAAATCTTTGCTATGAGCCCAACACTCTTATTAAGTATGTTTTATGGTATTTTTGTTCTTCTTTTAATATTTTATTTTCTAAAACGCAACTATGCATTTGCAATTTCTAATATATTATTCATTTTAATATCCATCATTACTCTTATTACATTTTTTGGAACATATATATATGAACTACCATCTCATCACTGTCCATTCTGTTTTTTACAAAGTGACTACTACTATGTTGGTTATCTTCTGTATACCCTCCTGTTTACTGGGACATTTTATGGTATTACTTCAGGATTTATAAATACATCTGATACAAATAGAATGACAAATTATAAAAAATCTATTCTCTTTAATTTTCTCTATATAGCACTGGTTAGTTTCTATCCTCTCTCTTATTATATAAAGAATGGAGTATGGTTATAGTTATTCATTAATAGATTTATACTACAATGCCGAAATAATTTAAAAGACCACTCTCTAGAGGAACAGTATTGCTTTATTGGTTACATGAAATTCTTGACATAAATATTTTAGGCTATATAACAATTCGTGGTGGTATCTCTTTTTTCTTAGCTCTATCTTTCACACTGTTTTTACTTCCAAAATTCATAAAATGGGCACAAAAGACATCTAGTGTTCAACCTATTAACGAGTGGGCACCTGAACGTCACCAAGAAAAAGCCTCAACTCCAACCATGGGTGGTATAGTCTTTATCTCAGCAACACTTTTTGCTTCACTTGTAACGATAAAATTTTCTAATGTTTTCGCACTTGGTGGACTACTGACACTCATACTTTTTGCACTAATAGGCTTTCAGGATGATTATGCAAAAATTAGAAAAAATGAAAATCTAGCAGGGCTTAAAGCTAGAACGAAACTTATATTGCAAATACTCTCTGCACTGATTATTGCCTGTTTCTTATGCTTCTTTGCAGACTTTAATACAGACCTTTATATACCATTTATGAAATCACCTGTTTTAGATATGGGGGCTTTCTCAATTATTTTATGGATTTTAGTAATTATAGCGACATCAAATGCAGTAAACTTGACAGATGGTCTAGATGGTTTAGCGACTGTGCCTTCTATTGCTGCTTTAACATCTTTTAGTATTATCATCTATATTACAGGGAACGCAACTATAAGTGCTTACCTTCTAATGCCAAACTTTGATGTTGGTGAGGTAGCTATTATCGCGAGTGCTCTTATGGGTGCACTAACAGGGTTTTTATGGCATAACTGTCACCCTGCGGAAGTCTTTATGGGAGATAGCGGTTCTTTAACTATCGGAGCTTTTTTAGGATATCTTGCTATTATCTCTAAAAGTGAGATTCTACTACTTCTAATCGGTTCTATCTTTGTTATTGAGACACTCTCTGTAATCCTCCAAGTCGGTTCTTACAAACTCCGAAAAAAAAGAGTCTTTTTGATGGCTCCCATTCATCATCACTTTGAGATGAAACAGTGGGCTGAGAATAAAATCATTGTACGTTTTTGGATTATCGCAATTCTCTCAAATATAATCGCACTGATAAGTTTAAAAATCAGATAATGAAAAAGTTAGGTATCCTAGCCTCACATAATGGGAGTGGCTTTCAGGCTATATACAAAGCTATTTCAGAAAAAGAACTAGATATACAAATCACTCTTGTCATTTCAAACAATACAAATGCAGTAGCCCTCCAAAATGCCAAAAAATACAATCTAAATAATTTTCTTGTAAATTCTAAAACTGATGAAAGCCCCGATGAAAAGATATACTCACTTTTAAAAGAGTATGAGTGTGAGTATGTCTTTCTATCTGGCTACATGAAAAAGCTCTCCCCTAAACTCATAAATGAGTTTAAAGTTTTAAATTCTCATCCATCACTCCTGCCAAAATATGGTGGTTCAGGAATGTATGGAAGGTATGTTCATGAAGCAGTTATCAAAAACGCAGAAACAGAGAGTGGAGTAAGCATTCATAAGGTTAGTGAAGAGTATGATGAGGGTGAGATTCTTCTTCAAAAAAAACTCACTATATCTCAAGGTGAAAGTGTTGATAGTCTTGAATTAAAGATTAAAGAACTTGAAAAACTTGCTATTGTAGAAGTATTTAAAAATGTTTGAAGCGGCTGAATACATTGGAATTATAGCATTCGCAATGAGTGGTTTTTTTGTAGCTGCTCGTAATAAACTGGACCTCTTGGGGGTTCTAGTAGCCACATTTTTAACTGCTTTAGGTGGAGGAATCATGCGTGATATTGCTGTAGACAAGCTCCCCTTCACATTCTCTCATGACTATCCTGCTTTGATAGTAATTGTAGTAATGCTTTTGATGATTCTTTTTAAATTTCATAAACGTAACTCAATCGAAAATAGATGGCTCTTTATGCTAAGTGACTCTATCGGGCTCATCTCTTTTAGCATCACTGGAGCACTTATCGCACTAGAGTATAACTTTAATTTAACAGGTGTTCTTGCTATGGCCTTTGTTACTGCAGTAGGTGGTGGTATTGCCAGAGATGTAATAATCAACGAAGTACCATTTGTTTTAAAAACTGGGTTTTATGGAATTATATCTCTTCTTGTCGGCCTGATTTTGTATATATTTGAGATGTTTGACCTTATAACTTTTGCCTCTATCACTATTGTATTTTTTGCTGCATTGACATTAAGAATAATCGCTTACCACAAGAAGTGGGCTATTCCACTTCGATAACTTTTTAAGTCATAAGCTAACTTTCAGTACCTGTGGGCTATAATTTCGCTCTTTAAAAGTATGGCCAATTAGCTCAGTCGGTAGAGCAACTGACTGAAAATCAGTGTGTCCTTGGTTCGATTCCGAGATTGGCCACCACTCTTTTAAAGATACTATTTATACTTACAAAATTTACCGTGGCCAATTAGCTCAGTCGGTAGAGCAACTGACTGAAAATCAGTGTGTCCTTGGTTCGATTCCGAGATTGGCCACCACCTTTATATCAAATCCTTTTTTAACATTCTTTACAAATAACTTTTGATATAATAATTTTATGTATTGTACTATTTGGGGCTGACCTGGTTTCGACGGGATTTAGTAGCTTTCAACTGCATGTCGGACTGAGCATTTCCGTTACACGGCTCACAATTGCTTAAACGCAAACAATACAAATTACCGCCCAGCTTACGCAGTAGCATAAGTTTTACCCCCTCTTAGAGGACGGGCTGCTTCACCGATGGACTCTAGATAAGTCGGATTCGAAGTATAACCCTTATGTAGATATATCTTGCGTCTGTCTCAGCGTAAGAAGAAACCTTGAGGCTCGTTTTGTGTAGCTTTGCAAGTTGTGTGAAGCAAGATTAAACTAAACAACTTCTCTAAGCATGTAGACGTTGGAGGTAGCTAGGTTTCGGACTGGAGTTCGATTCTCCACAGCTCCACCAAATACTTCCTAAATAAAACGCAATAAAAATTAATCTCTTTCTAAAAAGAGTCTGTATCCATTTGTTTCATGTGAAGGGACAACCTGTGCCAATCTCCAGCCATCTTTATATAACGCGGATAACGTAGTTTTTGAATCTTGAATTTTAGACACCACATCTGTCGCACCGTTTTCTGTTGCTTCCGTTTTAATATCAGATATCTGAATTATCTCAGAATTCTCATTGTATAGAACAGCACAAAAGTATATTCGAATTTCCATTTTATAAATCCTTACTTTATAAGATATAAATAGTCAAAACTTAATTATTCAAAACTATTTACTCTAACAATTGTACCCAAGTTTCTAAGAAAGTAAATATAAGTCAAAAATAGAACAGATTAAATAAGAAAGTAAAAAGAATTAAATGTTACACTCGATCAAATCACAGAAAGAGGGGAGTAATGATGACTTTGGATGAAATTGCTTTTGAGTTAGAACTTGCAGGTTTAAGTAGACAACAGCAGGTAAAACTATTATCATTTTGCAAGACAAATGGATTTGATGCAAAAGTATTTGACCAAAAACTGAGACTTATGGGGTTTGAACCAGTCTTTAGTATTTATGATGACGAAGAAGATACTTCTAGTAAAAGTTGAATTCTTAAAAATCTAAATAGATACTATTAATTACTATTTTATACTCTTCATTATGCTTTTTTGCACTATTACCTATAATTGTTAAAGTCTCATTGCTATCGTTGTAACTAAATTCCTCCTCTGAAACTTTAAATCCTGTTTCGAATTCAATATCATTTATCTCATACAGAGTAACATTAACATCACTTGTTCCAACAATATTAAAACCTATTCTCGTCTCTTCTGCAAACTTTCTACTCTCACCAACATAATACGCTGTTCCAAACTTGTTATCAAAACTCATAGCGTTTTGAGGCTCAATATCATTGTTCTGTAAAAAGCTATTAATTTCATCTCTGTTTTTTTCTTCTTTAGTGAGTGGCATATCTGCTCCTATAAAATTTTAAATATTATTATAAACTAATTCTAGCTGTTACATTATTAATAATAAAACTTATTTTTTCTTTTAAATAAGTAAATTATTTATCCTAATTTACATAAGAAAATGTTATTATACCCTCACGTAAGAATAAAGGGGAGTATATGAAAAAATTAGTTTTTGGGTTCTGTTTATTATTTAGTCTCAACTTATACGCGGATTTAGTTGCCAATGGATTTTCTCAATATAAAAGTAATCACTATAAAGAAGCTATTGAACTCTGGGCACAAGCTTGTGATAATGGTAGTCTAGACGGCTGTTATAACCTTGCGTTTATGTATGCAAATGGTAAAGGTACGCTGCATAATGAAAAAAAAGCTGCTGGGCTATACAAACGCAACTGCGACGCCGGGGACAGTAACTCTTGTTCAAACCTAGGGGCACTATATGAAAACGGAGTTGGTGGGATAAGACAAGACTTTTATAAATCAAGTAGACTCTATGCAAAATCATGCAACGCTGGAAATGTGAATGGCTGTTTTAACCTAGGGGTAACTTATTATAGAGGACGTGGGGTAATAAAAGACTACAAAATAGCCAGTGAACTTTACGCTGACACTTGTGACAAAGGGAATATAAATGGATGCTACAACCTAGCAAAAATGTATAGAAAAGGTAAGGGAATACCACAGAACAAAAGTAGAGCAAAAAAACTTTTCGCTAAAGCTTGTAATATGGGAAGTGGTGATGCTTGTAGTAAATATAGACGTTTAGACGACGAAGGTATAAAGTAACATATAGAAAAAGGAAACCAACATGATAGAAAATCACAAACTTGCTCATTTACTAGTTAAATTTGAAGATAAAATAGATTGTTTTTTAAAAGATTGTAATATGAACAGTGATATTGCAAAAGAGGTCAAAGAACTTATTCAAGATAAATTAAATATGCTTGATAAAAGAAAGTAATTGTAATTGGATGAGTAAAAAACACTACTCTATAATTTTCTTCATCCACTCTGAGATCATAGTTAATTCATCTTTATCGATACTATGGTCTTTTAATTAAGTCTTTTTGAAAAATACTCTACCATTTTATTTAGTGTATCGACTTTTTCATAATCGGCTTCAGGAACATCTACACCTAGTTTTTCATTTAAAGCAGTGAGAATTTTTAAAAAATCAAATGAATCAAGTTCTAATGATTCCTGAATATCCTCATCTTCCTCAATCTCTTTCTCTTCTACCTCAGGTGCAATATTTAATATCTCTGTAATAATTATTTTTTTTATCTTTTCTAAATTCATAATAACTCCTGTGGTTTTTGTAAAATTTTATCCAACTTATCTAAAAATTGTGCCCCAATACGCCCATCAGTTGCGCGGTGGTCACCCGCAAGTGTAACCTGTACAACTTTACGAACACTTAGCATATCATTCTCTGCCCAAGGTTTATCCATAATACGACCAATACCCACAACAGCTACCTGAGGAGGATATATAACGCCTAAAACACTCTCAACACCCAAATCTCCAAGATTTGTTATCGTTATGGTTTGCTCAGTCATCTCACTGCCTTTTAATTTTCCCAAACGAGTACGGGTTATAAGGTCATCTAGTGATTTCATGGTTTCATCCAAACTCATCTCTTGTGTATTTAAAATAGCGGGTGTAATCAAACCACTTTTACGAAGTGCAATAGCTATACCGGGATTTATCTCTTGAATAATTTGTGGGGTATCATCCTTCCAAAAGCCATTTAACTGTGGTACTTTTTTAAGTGCCAACACAATAGCTTTTATCATCAACGCAGCCGGTAAAATCCTCTCACTAATACTTCGATTACTATTTAACCCCTCGAGCCATTTCAGTGCCGGAGTAAGATTTATCGAAGCTGTTAGGTAATAATGTGGTATCTCCGCATTTGAGCGGCTCATAGCTTTTGCAATAGCTTGACGCATCCCATCAATTGCTTTTGTATCCGGTTTAGTTTTTTTAACCGCATTCTCTACATCACTCAGCCCTATTTTACCATCTATTTTTAAAATAATTTTGCTTAAATCTACATTTAGCTCTTTAGCTCTTTTTTTTGCTGCCGGAGAGATTTTTATGTGCTTTTCTTCTGTTTTTGACTCATCATTGGCATGTGGAACTTCCTGCTTAACTTCAATTTCTGTGTTTTCTTCCTTGACATGTGGAATATCTTGTTTCATATCTTCTTCTAAACTATCATTAGTCGAACGAATAAGAGCGATAGTATCACCAACTTTACAATCAGTTTCTGGTTCAACCAAAAGTTTTTCAACCACACCATCGTCAAAAATTTCTATTTCAATAACACCCTTGCTAGTCTCAACCTCAGCGATAATATCGCCTTTTTTTACCTCATCGCCCTCTTTAACTTTCCACTCCATCAAAACAGCAGACTCCATATCTGCTCCAAGACTTGGCATTACAAATTTACTCATAAATCCTCCATAACTTTATGTGCCATCTGTATAATTTTATCCACCTGTGGCATAGCAGCTTGTTCTAAATGTGCAGCATAAGGAAATGGAACTTCAGCACTACAAACTCTAGCCATTGGAGCATCAAGCTCATAAAAAGCCTGCTCATTTATACGAGCCATAATCTCAGCAGAAATACTACCGGATTTCCATCCTTCATCAACTATTAGAACTTTATGTGTTTTTTTAACTGATGCCATAATCATCTCATCATCCAAAGGTCTAAGTGAACGCAAATCAATAACCTCAACATCTATCCCGTCATTAGCCAGATTTTCGGCCGCTTGAAGTGCTTTAATAAGATTTATTCCATAAGCAAATATGCTTAAGTCTTTACCCTCTCTTCGTACGATTGCCTTGCCAATTTCAACAGGAGACAATTCTACATCCAAATCACCTTTAGAGTTATAAAGGGTGGCATTTTCAAAGATTAAAACTGGGTCTGGGTCTTCTAATGCCAAGCCAATCATATCGTAAGCATCTTGCACCGTTGCAGGAGTTAAAACCTTTAATCCCGGTATATGAGCGTACCAACCCTCTAATGAATGAGAATGTTGGGCTGCGAGTTGATTTCCTCCACCGGTTGCCATACGGATAACTAAGGGAACATTAAATTGTCCACCCGACATATGAAGCAATTTTGAAGCAGTATTTAAAATCTGATCAAGTGCCAAGAGGCTGAAATTTACTGTCATTATCTCAACGATTGGTCTCATACCATTTACTGCGGCACCAATCCCTGCACCGGTAAAGCCTGACTCACAAAGTGGTGTATCTATAATTTTTTCTGAGCCAAATTCTTCTAAAAACCCCATACTGACAGCATATGAACCACCATAACGACCAACATCTTCACCCATCAAAAAGACTCTATCATCTTCGCTCATAGCTTTATGAATCGCCCTTTTTATAGCTTCACGGTATGTTATATTTTCACTCATGACAAATCCCTTTGAGAATAAACAAATTTTTCAAGCTCTTCCACTGGCTCAAGGGTGCCGGCTTCAGCAAACTCAACTGCATCCTCTACTATCTTAGCCACCTCTTTTTCAATTTTATCCGTATCAATCTCAAAATCAAGCTCTATTAGCCTTTTTTCAAAAGTGATAAGCGGGTCTTCTTTCTTCCACTCTTGAACTTCTGATTTATCACGATATAGTTCAGCATCAAACATAGAATGAGCACGAAAACGGTAGGTTAAGGCTTCTAAAAATTGTGGACCGCCACCGGCTTTTATGCTTTTTACTGCTTTTTGAGTTGCTTTTGCAACCTCTATAACATTCATCCCATCCACTTGATGTGAACTCATTTTATATGCGGCTGCTTTTTTGGAGATATTTGTTTCAGATTCAGCATATTTTAGTGCTGTACCCATTCCATAACGATTATTTTCACATACAAATAAAATAGGAAGATTCCAAAGTGCTGCAAGATTTAGGGATTCATGAAATTCACCCTCTGCAACAGCTCCATCACCAAAGAAACATACTGTTGCACGGTTTTTATTCATCTTCTTATCAGCAAGTGCCAAACCAACGGCAAAAGGAAGTCCCCCTGCGACTATGGCATTACCACCATAAAATCGTTTATCTGCACTATAAAGGTGCATAGAACCACCACGTCCATGGGAGCATCCCTCAGCTTTTCCATAAAGTTCAGCCATAATACTCTGCGGAGAAATCCCCCTCACTAAAGCCAAACCATGTTCTCTGTATGTTGCGACTATTGCATCTTCGTCACTAAGAGCATCCATAACACCGACACCAACAGCTTCTTCACCAATGTATAGATGTAAAAAACCACGAATTTTTTGATGGGAATATGCTTCGGCACACCTCTCCTCAAATCGTCTAATCAAAAGCATTTGAGAGTAAAATTTCTCAGCCTGTGCCATATCTAATTTCATAACACCCTCCCCTAATCTTCAAGTGTAGATGTATCACCCTCAGGCAAACCCATCTCTCTTGCTTTTAGCAGTCTTCTCATAATTTTTCCACTGCGAGTTTTAGGAAGTTTTTCTTGAAACTCTATCTCTTTTGGAGCGACTGCAACACCTAGTTTCTTTCGCGCAAAACCGGTAAGCTCCCTTTTAAGCTCATCACTAGGCTCATATCCCGGTTTTAAAGACACAAAAGCCTTGACAAGTTGTCCTATAAGTTCATCAGGTTTACCGATAACCCCAGCTTCCGCGACAGCAGGATGCTCCATCAACGCACTTTCAACCTCAAAAGGTCCCACCATATGACCAGATGTTTTTATAATATCATCAGCACGACCAACGAACCAAAAATATCCATCCTCATCTTTATAAGCCAAATCCCCTGAAATATACCAGCCGTCCACAAAAGATTTTTTATATTTTTCATCATTGTGCAGGTAAGCTCTAAACATAGATGGCCATCCCGGTCTAAGTGCCAAATCTCCATCTTTTCCCGGCTCCGTTACTTCTGTAACACTCCCGTCATCATTTTGACGGACAATTGCCGCTGTGATACCAGGAAGTGGTCTTCCCATAGAGCCTGGTCGTACTGTTTGAGATATTAGGTTAGCTATCATTATTCCACCTGTTTCTGTCTGCCACCAGTTATCATGTATAGCCATTTTAAGTTTTTGAACTCCCCAAACAACAGCCTCAGGGTTCAATGGTTCACCGACACTTTGGATAAGGCGAAGATGCGAAAGATTGTACTCTTTTGTCGGCTCATTATCGATTCTCATCAAACGGCGTATAGCCGTCGGTGCTGTATAAAAAACACTGATCTTTTCATTTTGAAGTGTCTCATACCACCTCTTTGCATTAAATTCAGATTCATCGATTATATTTGTCACACCAAGTATCCAAGGGGTGATTATCCCATAAGAAGTACCGGTCACCCAACCTGGATCAGCAGTACACCAGTAGTTATCCTCTGGATGTAAATCAAGTACATATTTACCAGTCATCCAATGGGTATAGATAGCTTTGTGAACATGAACAACACCTTTTGGCATTCCGGTAGTTCCACTTGTAAAGTGCAGTAATGACATATCTTCAGGGTCAGTTATTGGTATTTCAAACTCATCTGAAGCCTTTTGCATCAATTTTGAAAAAGAGAGTATCATCTCATTTTCATCTTCCTCTGCATCTATTAAAATAACATATTTTAAATCTGAAAGTTTCTCAAGCATTGGTCGAACTTTTTTGTTAAAAAGTTTTGTAGTTGTAATAAGTACCGTTGCATCACCGCTTTGCATCCTCTGAAGTATCGGCTCTGGTCCAAACTGTGAAAAAAGTGGACACATCACACTAAGGTTTTTCAATATCCCCATAGCCGAAATGTAAAGCTCAGGTAACCTAGAAGACAAAGTAAAAACTCTCTCACCTTTTTTGATACCAAGTGATTTTAAAACATTTGCAAACTTTGCACTCTCTTTTTTCATCTGCAAATATGTAAAAGTTTTTCTCTGCCCTTTATCTCCCAACCATAGCAGTGCAATTTTATCTGCTTTATCAGAGTTGGCATGACGGTCAATCGCTTCATGAGCAATGTTCAATCCGCCTGATGGTAAACCATCAAACTCTTTTAAGACATCATCCCATCTGAAAGAGTTATATGTCTTTTCATAATTTGTAAGATTTGGCTCAACTAAAAAATCAGCATCTCTTTTTTCCACCCAATTGTTTTGCATTTTAAAACCTTTATAAAAAAGTATTATCCAATACTAATGCAGGTTGCGTTAAAGATGCCTTAAAGACGCCTTAAAGACGCTTTAGTTAAAATTAAATCATGAAGAAAACATGGATTTTAATTAATACAGGCATATCATCTCCAGAGTGGAATATGGCAGTGGATGAAGTACTGCTTTACTCTTTAAGAGAGGATAATTTACCTATATTTAGAATTTATAGATGGGAGCCTAGTCTTAGTTTTGGACGATTTTCAAAAGTAAATAAAAGTATAAATTTAAATCACCTACTAAAAAGAAGAGCTCCGTATGTCCGTCGTCCGAGCGGTGGCGGAATTCTTGTTCATGGTGGAGATATCTCTTACTCAATTATTATGCCCAGAAAATTATTGGACACTCGAGGAGTAAAAGAAAATTATCATTATCTATCTCAATTTCTAATAAATTTTTATAAAAAATTATCTCTTATGGCTACATTTGCATCAAAAATAAATTTAAATATACAAAATTCCAATATTTGTCTAGCTGGAAATGAAGCCTATGATATTGTAATAGATGGTAAAAAAATAGGTGGTAATGCACAGCGTTACATCAAAAGTACTCTTTTGCAACATGGAAGTATCCCTATAAGTTTTAATAAAAACTATTTTGAAGATTTTTTTTTAGGCGATTCTGGATTTGACAATGCTGTATCTTTACAAGAGTTGGGCGTAGATTTGGATTATGATGCTTTAATTGGCTTACTTATTGAATCATTTTGTGAAACATTTGATGTAAAATTTATCTCAAATGCCTTAGAATTGTCACAAGAGAGAGATGCAAAAAAACTTTTGCAAGAAAAATACACTCAAGAAGTGTGGAATATCTATGGAAAATAAGTTTATCCCCAAACCAAAATGGCTCCGCAAAAAAATCACGCCAAGTACCCATACTGATATGGAAACACTTTTAAGGGGCACTCACCTTAATACAGTTTGCCAAGAGGCAATGTGTCCAAATATAACTGAATGCTTTAAACATAAACAGGCAACCTTTTTGATACTTGGAAATATATGTACCCGCTCCTGTACTTTTTGTGCTGTTGGCAAGGGCAAACCAGTTATGCCTGATATAAACGAGCCAGAAAATGTAACTCATGCTGTTAAAGAACTTGGACTTCGGCATGTAGTTATTACAAGCTCAACTAGAGATGATTTAAGTGATGGAGGAGCCAAACATTTTCGCAAAACTGTGAAAGCTATTAAGAAAATGGATAGCAATATAGTAGTAGAATTGTTGGTACCGGATATGAAAGAAAATGAAGAAGCACTTTTAATAATTGCAAATAGTGGTGCCGAGATTGTTGGACATAATCTAGAGACCGTTCCACGACTTTATGCTGTACGAAAAGGAGCGACTTATGAACGCTCACTTCAAGTTTTAAAAAAGCTCTCTATTTTAAACCCACAAATCGCAACAAAGAGTGGGATTATGCTTGGTCTTGGGGAGACTGAAGATGAAGTGATAAATCTAATGCAGGATTTACTTGATGTAAATTGTTATTATCTAAGTATTGGACAGTATCTCTCTCCCTCAAAAAATCATACAGATGTTATGGAATTTGTAAAACCTGAACAGTTTGAAAGATTGAGAAAGATAGGATTAGAAATGGGGTTTAAATATATAAAAAGTTCACCATATACACGAAGTAGCTATATGGCACATGAGTATTTAGAAGGAAATCAAAATGAAAAAATATGATGTTGTTGTTATTGGTGCCGGTCCGGCAGGATATGAAGCTGCACTAAAAGTTGCAGGTGCAGGTAAAAAAACATTGCTTATAGACAGAATTAAAGAAAATATTGGTGGAGTTTGTCTTAATGTTGGATGTATTCCGACAAAAAACTATCTTGAAAGCGCCATCTTTCTCTCAAGAGTTCCATATTTTGAGAACTGTGGAGTTTCTTTGGAAGTTAACGGTTTTAATTTCGAACAGCTCAAAGATAAAACAACAGCACTTGTAAAAGAGATTCGCTCCGGTGTAGTTTGGATGCTTGATCAGGCAAAAGTTGAACTTTTGTATGGAAGTGCAAATTTTTTAGATGCAAATACTATACAAGTAGCAGATGAGAAGATTGGTTTTGATAAATGTATCATTGCTACAGGCTCATACGCAAGAGAGCTTCCTCAGCTGCCATTTGATTCTAAAAAAATCCTCTCAAGTACAAATATATTTGAACTTAAAAGTTTGCCAAAATCTATAGCTATTGTGGGTGGTGGTCCCATAGGATGTGAATTTGCAACTTTTTTCAATGCTCTGGGAGTTGAAGTTACTCTACTTGTAAGAGGAGAAAGATTACTTTCAAAAGAGGATGAAGAGCTTTCAAAAGCATTACTAAGAGCTTTTAAAAAGAAAGATATCAAAGTTTTAACTTTAACAACAGTATCAAAATATGAGATAGAAAATGGTGGGATAAAACTATTTATAAATTCGCAAGAAGATGAATTTTTAGAGTGTGAAGTTGTACTTAATGCATCTGGAAGAATCCCTTACACCAAAGGGCTTAATCTTGAAAATGTCAACATCAAACAAGACAAAAGAGGTTTCATAGAAGTTACTCCATCGTTTGAGAGTTCGCAAGAAAATATTTATGCCATTGGAGATTGTATAAACACCCCTGCTTTTGCACATACAGCATATGCTGAAGCAAGGATTACAGCGCAAAATATTATAAATAATACCAACAAAACCAACTCCCATATCACACCAACAGCTGTATTTACAAACCCTGCTATTGCAAGTTGCGGAATCAATGAAACTCAGGCAAAAGAGAAAGGGATTGAAGTCAATATCAAAAAAGTATATTTTAAAGTAAACGCAAAAGCAAAAATCCATGGAGATGATTCCGGCTTTGTTAAAATTATCACAAAAGCTGACAGTGGAGTGATTTTAGGGGCTTGTATAATTGGAGTTGAAGCAACAGAGATTATCCATGAGATGATTATTGCTATAGAAAAACAACTGACAACCAAAGAGATTGATGAGATTATACATGTGCATCCCAGTGTTTGTGAAATAATGCGTTATTAGATTTTGTGAACACTTTTTGCTACAAGATTATTGGATATACACATTTTTTTGTTACTGCTACACCTAAGTATTAAAATACTTTAAATAGTAAGGATATATTATGAAAGATGGTTTTATTTGTATCGATGTTGCTTGTGCCCACTCTCCGAAGGTTGACCAAAATAAACGGTTTGCTCAAATGGTGAGAATAAGTATTATGCTTGATGATGGAGGAGGATGATCCTTCGTCTAGGTAATCAATATAGTTTGTATCTTGTCTCATTCCTGAGTACAAGATACAATAAGAGTTACGTTTACTTCTTAGAGTTTAAACGCGACTGATACTCTTCTCCATGTTTACACACTGGACACTTTTTCAGTGCTTTTTTACCATAATGAACATGTCCACACACTTCACAAATCCACGCTTCTTCTGCATCTTCACTCACATGCTCTGCATCTGCGTTTAGTCTTTCTAAAAGCATTTGAAACATTTTCTCATGCTCTACTTCAATTTTTCCTATCCCTGTGAAAAGAGTCGCTGCTTCTTTATGACCTTCTTCTTTAGCAATCTGTGCAAAGTCTGGGTACATAGTTACATTTTCATAGCTCTCACCATCTATCGCATACTGAAGATTTTCTGCAGTATTTCCAAAACTATCTTCAGAGTCACTAGCCATTCTATTATTAAGTGCTAACTCTAGTTTGGCATGCATTTTCTCATTATTTGCAGCTCTTTGAAAATGCTCAGCAATATCTCTATAACCCTCTTTTTGAGCAACTTTTGCGAAGTACTCATACTTGTTTCTAGCTTGAGACTCTCCTGCGAATGATTTCATAAGATTCACCATTGTAAGGTTTTCAGTAACCATTTCCATCGCTTCACCACAGCAGTGTAACTCACCACCACCAACATTTTGAACTTCTACTAAGTTACCGCACTTGTTACATCTGTAAGATTCATACTGTCTCATTATAAACTCCTTATGTTTAATGGA
>Ga0209345_10000982_pt1 | contig 36462 bp, 54 predicted proteins | sample Cruoilmetagenom7_FD_187294 | JGI IMG/M metagenome (GOLD analysis project Ga0209345, IMG submission 187294) | Oil polluted marine microbial communities from Coal Oil Point, Santa Barbara, California, USA - Sample 7 (SPAdes) (version 2) | ecosystem: Environmental > Aquatic > Marine > Oil seeps ...
ATAGATTTAATACGTTGAGTATGTAATTTTTTTTCAGATTTTAATTTATTTTTCTTTTGCTTCATTAACTTGCTGTGCTTTGCTTTGTTTTTAGTGTTTTTTGCCTGTCCTTTTTTAGCCATAAATTTTTGTTAGTGGTTTTTTCTATTTCATTTAGAATATATACTAAAAGTATAAGAAAAGCACCAATAAATCCTAGTCAATTATGAGGGGTAAAACTAAAAGTACAATAAAATCAAGCGTTTAAATGATGTTTAGGTTTAATTTGATTTAACTCGAGTTTAATTTTTAGTATTTAAATTGATGTTTTTAAGTATGTAATGTTAAGTTCTCCTATGTAACCAGCCGTGAATTAGCCAAATTGAGCGAATTGCTATCTTTGGTATTTCAAAATCATCGTAATCTTTATTTTCAGAGCGTAGTAATAAATGCTCTTTATGATTATCAGCACGTCTAATGTATTTTAAATATCTACGACCATCAGTACATATAATACCATAAATTTGCCCATACTCTAAGTGTTCTAGCCAGCTGAGTTCTTTTGTACCAAATAAAATAGATCCACTTTTTATTAATTTTTCCATACTATCTGAATAAGCCCTAAATGCTTTACAGCCATAAAATTCAGGTATATCCATATAGTATGCTGGAGAAACTGAATTATCATCAAACATCATTATATTACCTCCAGCTGCGAAATCTACATTGTAATAAGGTATTAAACCATCTCCTTTACGTTTTGGGAATTTACCTTCAGGACTGTGTTTTACATCGTGGAACTTATTTTCGGCAGTTTCTTCAACAATATTAATGGGTAGATCAAATTCCATTGAGGACATTTTGTGTACTTTTGGTTTTGTCTCAATAATGTTACCCTTTTTGTTACCCTTTTCTTGGGTAACAATTTCTGTACTTTTAGTATTGTTATTATCTGTATTAAAAGTCTTTATTTTTCCTAATCCAGCATTGTCAAATTCATCACCGAAAAAATAATAAACATTTTTGTTTATTGCTTTAGCTAAAGCAAACAAAAAACTCACCTTTAAATCTTTGGCATTTAACTTACTTTGTAGGCTTTGCGGACTTATATTAAGATTTTCGGCTATATCCGTGAGTTGGAAATTACCTTTTCTTAATTTTTCTTTAACATATTCCCCATTCATAAGTAAAGAGTTTTTGTTATTTTATATAAACATATTTGTTTATTATAAATAAAAGTGTTTATTTTGTTCTTATAAATAATAATACAAATTAACGTAAAATTTTTAATATGAGTTCAAAAGTAAAAACAAAATATTTTCATGGCATTGGACGATTTTTAGAAAAAGAGCTACCATATACTGATAAATATATAAGAGATGTATTGAATGGATTACATGAAGGTAGAGATACAAAAGCTGTTAGAGAAATTGTAAAGAGAGCTGATGAACTGATGTCTAAAATGGCTTCATGAATTTTGAAAAAGATGACATATTAGTATTAAATGACGTTGTTTGGCTACATCAAAGGCTTATAGATAATTTATTTCAAATTTCAGATGCTTATCATAGGAAAGTTAGATCTAAATATAAATTAACCGTACAACCATGTTACAGGCATCATAATATTTTACCCGATACTGGTAAAGGTTGGCGCTGGGCAAAAATAAAGCACAATTTCTATTACTCTTTAAACAATATACCTAATAGAAAACCCACATTTTATAGAGAATCATTAGGTGATAGAGAGCAATTAGTAAATTCTTATAATGAGGCTATTGAAAACAGAACGACTTCCTTGTTGGAACCTCATTTTTTACATTATAAACGAGAAATTTACAAGGTTTATTTAAGAAGTTATTTAGATTGTTCAAAAATTCAACAACAAAATTTATGTATTGCAGCTGCTTTGCTAGAAAGTTGCATACAATGGATTGAGGATCAAAATATAGATCTAACCAAAAATACCATTTTTAAAGAATACAGTGAACTGTTAGTTAAATATGACATTCGCTATCTACCACACAATTACAGGAAATTTAAAGAAAAAGTAATGGAAGTTATGGGAGAAGGAACTCCTATTGTTGAAGTTATTACACTTCCAAGAAGCGGTAACAATAATGCATTGACTTTTATTGATGAAGAAGTAAAAAGTTGGGCAATACAATTACGTTCAATGGGACAAAATTATTCTAATGATGCCATTATTAGAAGAGTTAGCCATTTATGCAGATTAACAAGTAAGCCTATGCCTAGCCGTAGATGGTTTGGACAAAATATTTTTGAAAAGCATTATACAAAATTTATAACATCAGTTGCTAGATTTGGAAGTGGTGAACGTGGATCACAACTATTTGAAGGTTATATACCTATGAAAAACGCATTATTTGCTGGTGATTGTTGGCATGTTGATGCTACTCGTATGAATTTAGTAGCTCATAAAACAGAAGCTGGAGAAAAAAAGCACTTATTTATTATTGCAGTGCGTGATGTACATAGTGGTGATGTTTTAGGCTATAATTTTGACTATAAAGAAGATAGATGGAGTGTTATTTCAGCTGTTAAAATGGCAGTAATTGAGAGTGGTTATTTACCGTATCAAATTGTGTTTGATAGATTCCCTGGTCACAATACTGAAGAGGTAAAAAGATTGTTTGCTCAATTGGAGCAAATGGGTGTAAAAGTTACTATTAGCCATAACCCACAATCTAAAGCAAAACTAGAACGATGGTTTGGAACGTTGCAAAGTGTGTTTATGGACTCATCAGAATATTATTATGGTGAAGGAGTAAAAAGTAAACGTTTGAATGCTCATAGATCTCCTGAATATTTAAAAGAAGTTAGAAAACAAGCCAATAAAGATAAGTTTGATTTATATGATGCTTGGCGTGAAAGCCAGTTTATTGTTGAAGCTTATAGAGAGACTGCATTTTCATATTACTCGAGAAAATATAAGTCTATAAACCAATCACCAAAAATATTACATGCTGAAAGTGAAAAACCGCATGTAAAATTCCTTGAAAACTGGCAAATATCTATGCTTTTTGGCTTGAAAAAGAAGAAAAAGATGTCAAATTTAGGGCTAATTACTACCGATATTCAAGGCGCAACACATCACTTTAAAATTGAAGATTACAACATTATCAGTAAAGAACCTGAAGTGATATTGAGTTATGATCTAAACGACCTTTCAAAAGTATTTATTTTCAAGAAAAGACATCATTTTTTAGTGTATTTGTGTGAAGCGTATTCATTTGAAGAAATACAAACGTACAGTCCACAAGCTGAATTTAACAGAATAGCCATTGAAAAAGCACGTATAAAAGAGATAAATTATCAGCGATCTTTAGAATTAGCCAAACATACTCCAGTATATGATGAAGTTGCTCATTTAATGGGAAAATTTACTACAAAAGATGAAGCTGAAAATGCTGATACTATAAGATTATTGAATGAAGCAACAGCAGAACCTGTACACATTATAAAAAAAGCCGTAGGAAGTGATATAAACACTTCTAACGACTCTGATATTGATATAGATGAATTAACCACAAAACAAATATAACAACATGACAAATCTACAAAAAAAAGAAATTGTAATTACTATTGATAACGCAATTATCAATTTAGGAAGTGCCAACAAAGTAGCCAATAAGTGCAATGTATCACCTGCAACCATTAGCCAAATGAAAAGTGAAAACTGGGATTTGATTAGAGAGGATTTATGGCTAAAAGTTGCACATGCATTACATCATAATTTTTCGGAATGGCAAATTGCACCAACTACTAACTACAAAATGATGCAAAGTGCCATTAATAAGGCAAAAGAGCAACGGTTGTTTATACCAATTGCATACTATGCTGGTGCTGGAAAAACAGAAGGTATAAAAGGTTTTATAGGATCAGCTCCACAACCATATAATTACTTTTTAAAATGTCGTCAATGGGCTGCTAGGGAATTTATTGAACATTTAATAGTGAGTCTTGGAATGTCAATTCCTAAAGGCTATAACTCTGTTGATAGTTTAGGGCAAATAGTCATCAACTTTTTTGTAGATCGTAAAATGCACGCTCCAACTTTAATATTAGATCAAGTAAATTCATTAAAAGCAAGTGCTAAAAAATTCCAAATTCATTTATACAATGAAATGGAGGATAATATGTCATTGATTGCTGTTGGAACTGAAGCTTTTGAAATGGATATGAAACGAGGTGTGCGCTACAATAAAGATGGTTTTGATGAAATGGATAGCCGTTACGCTAGAAACTACATTAAACTTATTGGAAACACATTAAATGATACTCGTATGATTTGTTCAGCCAATGGTATTACAGATAAAAAGCAACAAAAAGCCATTTTTGAGGAGTGTAAACCAACCTATAAAATGGTTGAAATTAACAAGGAAAAAACTCAAATTTTAGTTGTTGAAGATACTCGTAGAATTAAACGAATTGTGATCAGGGAACGCTCTATTGTTCCTACAGTAAGAAAGGAGGTTTTAAGTGCTTAACCTACATACTAAAAACGAGCTTGAAACCAAAATTGCAGAATTAGATCACTATTTAAAACATCATTCACCATCACATTATTTACATAGTAGAAAAAGCCAAGCTAGAGGGTATTATGTTGGTAAACTGATTGAGTTAGAAGAGAATAGTTTAAAAGTAATACGAGCATGACAGCTATACATGATATTGAAGTACACGAATACGAAAATTTAAGTAATAACCATAAAAATAATAAGATGAAAGAACCAATTTTAAAAGAAATGACCATTGAAGAAATGGAGGCTAAACTTGCTAAAATGAAAGCAAGAAAACAGAAAGCTAGAGAAAAAGAGCAAAAGGAATATGTAGAAAATAGAGATACCAATATTGAAGAGTTAATAGATGAAGCTACTAGATTGAATTTGAAAGTTGCAGATTTTAAAGAAAAGGTAGCTGGAATTATGGTACTTCAATCAGATAAGTTGACCGAATATGGTCAAATAAGGAGTAACTCTAAAGGAGGCTTTAGCATTACTAATGCTTCAGGAGATAAACGCATTGTGAGACGTAGAGATACTGAGCCAAATTGGGATGAACGTGCTGAAAAAGGTGTGGCTTTATTAAGAGACTATTTAGGAGACGTAGTAAAAAAGAGAGATGTAAAAACCTATGAGCTATTAATGGGATTTTTAGTTAAAAATGAAAAAGGCGATTTAGAACATAGTAGAGTTATGGAGCTTTTAAAACACGAAGATTACTCAACTGATGAACGTTGGGTTGAAGGTATAAAATTGGTTAAAGAAGGATATAGCAATGTAATGAAAGGCTATGGCTATCAGTTTTTGCATCGCCCAAATGAAGGGGATAAATGGGAAAATATTAACCTTTCATTTTCGAGTATATGAGCGTTCAAATAATTACTGTTTCAGACACTGAATTTAAGGTAAATAACAAGTTTATTTTTAAAGATACAAACGATAACTGGATATGTGATGAAGAGCTAACAACAAATGAGAATAAAGCATTTAAACTTCATTTAAACAGTATTTAAACCAACATCCTGTGACAAGCTGGTGAGTACAATGGTTCGAGACCATTCACAGGAACAAAATTAATTATTATGAATACACAATCAATTATTAAGCATCACAAAGAAATTGAAGCTTTCAACTGGTATACAAATTTAAAGTACCGATTGAAAACTATCTATAAAGTATTGACAGAGAAGCGATTTATTTATATAGGTGTTGATAAAACAGCTAGAAACTTAGACGTCCACTTATACAAATTAAATAATAAAGGTGCTTCTAAAGTATTAGGATCTCTTAAAGAGATTTATGATGATCGTGTGTTATTTGGAGAAAGTGTAGATAAAACTGTAAACGAAATATTAAATGGCAACGCATAAAAAATTGATGACACTATTCTCAAAGAATGGCTTTGATGAAGGTACTAGACATAATTTAGTGTATGCGTGGACTGGTGGTAGAACCAAGAGCTCTAAATTTTTAAGTCCTAATGAAATTGATGCGCTTTGTATTAAGCTGGAGACTTCCTTCAGGTTTGCAACAAACATTGATGCTTATACTGAAATTGAGTGTAAAAAGAAACGAAGTATTGTGCTTAAAATAGCGACAACAACAGGAATTCATGACCCTAATGACTGGAATGTTTTTAACGGTTTTATGAAGCGTAAAAGTATTTTAAAAAAACAACTAAACAAGTACAATTTAGAAGAGTTAGACACCCTAATTAAACAATTTAGAGGTATAGAAAGTAACTTTAATAAATCGGCTAAAAAAGCAGGGAATAAAGCCCATAGTCATAAGTTTAAATTACCCCAAATCATTTTAAATTAATGGCATATAACAGGAAAAACTATTTAGAAACGGTAATTATTATTCAAAATATTACGAAGCAATATCAAAAAATTGGTTTGAATAATACTACCATTTTCAACAAATACATTAAAGTGCAATTTAGAATTAGCAAACGCACTTTTGATGAGTATTTAGGCATTCCTGCTGTAAGAGATTTAAAACGAATTGAAGAAGCTGAAAGTAACCAATTAGATATGTTTAAAGATGTGTAAATGCAACCATAATTACGAAAAAACAATTGTAGTTCTTCAGGCATTTGCAATGTTTGAACAAATAGGTATTAAATGCAGTGAATGCAATGAAATAATTGAAGTTAAAAACCAATAAAAATGAGTTTTGAAATTGAAATAATTAAAAATGAGAGCAGCTACATGTGGTATGCCGACAAAGTTGGGGAAACATTTGAAGTAAATAATTATATGCCTAGTTGTTTTCTGCTTTTAGATGGTAAAAAAATTATTTGGAAAACAGATTGTAATATAAAAATAAAATTATGAAAAATTTACTCACAATAGTACTGCTATTTATAGCAACAAAAGCTATAAGCCAAGAGGCTTATTTTATAGGTTTTGGACTTGACCCTAAACTAGCAATTTCAGGTGCTTACGATTATGATAAAACTCCAGTACTGGATATTTCTTTTAAAACTGGTACACGATTAGCATCTAATTTTGAAGTTGGCGTTGGAGCTGAGTATGCAAAACTAAATCCTACCTACTTAGCATCTAAGCTATTTGTAAATAAGGTATTTTTTAATGCAAAAGAGACCTTAGCAATAGCTGTTGGAACTGAATTAGTTTTAATAGATCGTGATCGGTTTAACAACTCACAAAAAATTAATCCACAAATTACTTTCGGTTTAAATGCAGAAACTCGATGGTACTTTTCATCGTATGCATCTATAGACTTTGCCTTTGGATTACTTCACCGTAGAGACTTACTAAAAATGTATGGTGACAAAGTATTTTTTAAGCCAAATGGTACTATTTCAATAACTCTTCAAACTAAACGATAATGTTAGACTACAAACAATACAAGCGGATTATTAAAATTAACAGCTACATAGCCAAGTTAAAAATAGTGTTAATAGTAGTATTTGTGGCTATGATTATTATAGCAGCTACAGACGTTTAAGTATGAAAATTAGTCTCAATTTAAATAAAACAAGCTTGAATAGTATTGTTGAAATACTACAAGATCAAGAGATTGTAAAGCCTCAGAAAATTGCTGATAAATGTATGTTCTATTTATTTACAAGTGCCTTTAAAAAGCTACTAAAAAAGCAAATAGATAAGTCTGATGACTTTAAAGGAAAGCCTTTTAAAATGAGTTTTAAATATGAAGAAGCAACAGGTTTATATATGGAATTATGCAAAATAAAACCTACTGAAAGTTACGGCATTTATGAAAATAATTTAGTGGATGCTTTAAGGCGTGATTTACATCAAAAATTATTTTAATTATGAATAAAGAACAAGAAATACAGAAGTGTCAAAATGTTTTAAAAGCTATTGATGGAAATATATGGTCAATCTATAATTATTTTGATGGAGACTATGAAATTGAATCAGAAATAGGTTATGCTGAAATTTATGATGGTGAAGCAAATGATTTCAGTAGTGAGACCAAAGGTGTTAAAGATGAATACCTAGAACAAGCTGTTAAAGATGCCCACAATAAATATGTATTAATGCTTGCAGAATGGCAAGAAAAAACATCAAAAAAATTAAATGAACTTTTAATTACTAATAACAATGAAAAAAAATAGCAAAAAAGACAAATCACCACTAATATTTACTACCAATAAAGGTATAAATGTAAGCGACCGTATTAAAGATGGGCGTACAATAGCTTTTACATCACATAGCGAAGCTGTAGCACACGCAAATAGCATACGTTCTTATGTGTACGATTTGTATTGCTACACCATAAAAAATGGGCAGTACACTAAGAATGAGTTTTACGGCTGGGCTGTACCTAAATAATTAAGTTATGATCTACCCAACATTAGAAGCTGCAAAAACAGCAAGTCGTTTACAATTATGCAAATGGTACAGATTTTTACCATTTGCTGCTACAGAAAGTGAAATAAAAGTAAACGAACTTATATGTGAACGCTACAACGAGCTTGGAGGAATGAATTCTAAACTATCTAAACAAATTGGCTGGGATGCAAAGTAAAAAACAAAGCTTTATAGAATCATTAACAAACACCTCAATAGGTTTTGTTATTTCGTATGGATCTACATTTATAATATTTCCTTTAATGGGCTTTGAAAGTTCAGCATCAAAGAACATAATTATAACGCTGTTTTTTACAGCTGTGAGCATTTTAAGAGGTTATGTAATAAGAAGGTTTTTTAATAATAAAAAGGTTGTAAAACGTTCAAATGAACCTGATATAAGTGGGTTTCCTGAATTTCCACCACACAGTTGTATAAATCCACATTTTGGAAGAGCCTATTGTAAAGAACAATGTGATTATTGCAAAGAAAATGTAGTTATGGAATTTGATGTTTAGCATTGCATTTAACGGACTGATTAAAATGCGTTTTAATGCATTTTATCAGGTGTTAAATGACAGTGCGGCAGAAATGGAATAATTTAAAATATAACCTTAAAACGGAATAATTATGAAAAATAGAAATTGGAATGTAAAAAAGAAGATTTCAGATTCAAAAATATCAAATGTGTGGTATTTGTATTACAGTATTTTAGAAGATTCAGTAAAATCATGTAATGAAATGGGATATGATATATTTTGCACCAATCAAATACTGATTAATCATACCAAAGATTTTGAAGATTCTCAAAACAGAATAAAAAAGTTTTTGCCTGAATTAAAAATAATAAATCAACAATACATTACAGTTGTAAATGGGCAAAATAATGTAGAAATGTTTACTATTCAAAACCTATAACCATGCCAACAATATCCGATCAATTAACAGCTGCAAACATACCTTTTACAGTACAAAATTTAGCAACCATTGCTAATCTTGAAAAAAGGTATAAAAAAAATGGCTTTAATGTAACCAGTACTACTATTGTAAACTTTTTAATTAGCAATTTTAAGCAAGGTGAACCTAACTTAAAAAGTTTATTTTCTGAGTTACATAAAATGAAGCTTGCACCCATTAAAAAAACTGAAAAATTAGGGCGTAACTCACCTTGCCCTTGTGGAAGTGGTAAAAAGTATAAAAAATGTTATTTAAAAAAGTAATATATTTGAAGTATGGATTCAGGAATAATAATAAAAAGAGCCGAAACAAAGCTACCAAATGTTGAAAATTATGATAAAGACATTGTTTTTATACCTATTTTAAAAGAATTAGATGTTACAGTTTCTACGGATATTTCATTTTCACCTAAAGACAGCGGTACGTATATAGTTACTTACCGTAAAAGAATTGACCACTTAAATAACCCTTTTTGGGAGTTTGTTTCATTAGATAAATAGAAAAATTGTTATTATGGGAACTACAACTAGTTTTGAAAAAATAAAAAAAAGTACAGCTTATACTGATGCAATTAAAGCAGGCTATCAAATTTTCTTAGCTGCTGATTGCCAGTATGTGTATTTATCAGCAAAAAAAGGAGGATATACAACTCCAATATGCGAAATAAGCCAAGTTTTCGGTAGTAACGTTATCGAAACATTTTTGAATAGACAATTAATAGAGTTAAAAAATAGATTAAATAATGGATAAAAGATACTTGATATTTACATATCATACTTACTATCCTTCAGGAGGATTACAAGATAAAATTGAATCTTTTGATACACTTGATGAAGTTGAAAAGTACTTAAAAAGTGAAAAGGAATCAGAAAATTTAACACCAGATTATATTGATGTTTATGACAGAATTAAAGGCGTTGAAATTGATTTTAATATAGATGATTTAAACTTTAAAAATTGTTAATTATGAAAAAAATAGCAACCTTATTACTCTTAGTTCTTGCGCTTAATGTGAGTGCGCAAAATGATGTTAAAACACTACTTAAACAGGCTGATTCACTTACTGAAATAGATAAAAGTAGTCACGATATTAGGTATCTTCTAAAAGACGTACTTAAACAAGATCCTAAAAATGAAGAGGCATTATTTAAAATGTGCCTATTTCATGTAAATAATAGATCCAACCATTATGCTGATGATTATGCTGATACGCTTATTGAAGTGAACCCAAACGAAGCAAAAAATTATTGGATGAGAGCCAGCGTAAAATTACAAGAACGTGCTTCAATTAACGATTTAAAGCAATGTGTAAGCGATCTTGAAAAAGCTGAAGAATTAAGTGGTAAAACAACGAATAGATTATTAAGAGGTCAAATGTTAGCTAATTATTTAACAGGTAAAAGTTTATATTCAAATTCAAAAGGATTAAAAGACTATGTTAATGATCCTGCAAGTTTTGAGGATGCTACATTAAACTCTAAAAAAGTTAAATTGCTCAAAGAGTCAAAATTGTATCTTAATAAGGCAATTGAAAAATATACTAAACTAGAAGTTAAAGACAGTATTTATGCTAAAGAACAAAGTGAAATAAAAGATAATATTGATATGTATTTGAATCTTATAATAGAAAATAAATTAGTACATTAGCATTTTGCCGAAAGGCAATCTTTTTCATAGCAATTTACCCACCTCTCAACGATGTGGGTTTTTTTAATCTAAATCATACGGTTTAGCTTCTTCAGTAGCTTCTATTAGTTTTTCAACAAGACTACTTGTTTCTTCTAAATCACCATCAGCTTCAGAATAGTTATAATTATCAGCAGTATTGGTAACTCTACCACTATAACTGCCCGTAAATGTTAGTAAATGTACGTTTATAATGGCATCGTTCTTATCTTGGTTCTCTGAGGATAATTTTATCTTTCCTGTGCATTCACTTTCTAAATTGTGTACTAATTTGTATATAATATCTACATAATCAAAAAACTCTAACGCTTTTACTGGTGTTATTTTTGTGCCTCCAGTTTGCCTAAATGTTTCGTAGCAACAATGTAAAGATATAGTTGTAGCAGCAGGTTTTTTATCATCATCATAAATAATATCAAAATCCATTAGTACTGAAGGAAGCACCAACAGATCAAACGACTCTTGAGATAAATATTGTTGTTTGTAAAAATCAATACTTTTTACTGGTTTTATATTTGCTGCTGTAAATAAAGCTGTTGCTTCAGCTGAGAATAGTTTTTCTTGTAATTTTAAATAAAATCGTTTCATAAGTTAGTTTTATTGGTGAGATTGCTTCACTTTTCCTTCGACAAGCTCAGGATGACAGTTCGCAATGACAGTTAAATTATAGTTTTAAAGCTGTTTTAATATCTCGTTCTACTTGGCGTTCAATACGGCGCATTAATACGGCACTTTCACCAATAAATTGCCTTGGTGGTAATGTTGTATTCATTTTACGTTTATGAGCTTTTACGGTTGTTTCGCCAATTTCAACACGTTTTTTTGTCCTTGTTGTTTTTCTAGTTCTAATATTGGTTCTTTGGCGTTGTACCGTTACTTTTCTTTTATGTGATTTTACGGATACCATTTTATTAATAGTTCCACCATCATTATGTATTTGTGCGTATGGTACATTTGTACCAATTATAATATAATCTTTAGCAACTCTAATTTTACGTATTGAACGTTTTAGCCTTCCTGTGCGTACCATTAATGAGCCACGATCTTTACGTTGTCTTGGTTTCCACTTTACTCGACTACGATCTACCCAGTTCTTTTGCCGAAAGCGTTCCTTACTAAAGTTTACAGCAACCACAGCAATGCGCTGAGGCAGCCGTTCAACTGCCTTAGACACATTGTTTAGTTTTTCTATAAAATTGCTCATTTAGCTTAATTCTACACTTCTAATTACACGTAACATTGCTTCTTGAAACCACTCTTCAAGTTCTTCAGCAGATTTATGTGCCAATGTGGTATTTTGTGTATTTATACCACCTTCATTCAATACTATTTTTTCAATAGTAATACTTTTTGGTGATGTTGCTGCTGTACTTACATTTTTAATTTCATCTCCAGTAGTTGGAGTAGTTCCTGCTGGTGTAATAGGATTTCCATCTTCATCTAATAAACTTTTTTCATTCTTCCCTTTTTTAGTTTTAAGTGCAGCACTATTACTCATTTCTTTATCGTATGCACCTTTAAATGCTTTACCATACTGTTTACCATTCTTAATGATATTAGTTACTGGTATCACATCTATTGCACCTCCTACACCTTTTTTAAAAGCCTTTTTTAAATCACTAGCACCTTCTTTAACTGCATCGAAATCAAAATCCCACAATCCCTTAATAATTTTCTTTAAAGCACTAAAACCATCACCTATTGATGAAATAACAGTTTTTGCACCTTTCCACATATTACTAAAGAAACTTTTAATTGATGCTCCAAAACCGTCAATTACAGCTCTAAATTTATCCCAACGTTTATATAGTAATACCACAGCAGATATAGCTAACAAAATCCAACCCACAATTGGAATACTGAAAATTGCTGCTTTTATACCATGCAATGCTAATGTGACTAAGCCAAGAGCTCCACTTAAACCTCCTGAAGCAATAGCAGATGCCCACGCCATTGATTGAAAAAATAGCAAGCGTGCGCCAAGCACTCCAAAGGCAATAGCAATAGATTCTACAATATCTTCTAGTAAGTCAAATTTATCGTACACCCATTTTAACACGTCGTTTACTTTTTGTAAAAAGCGTACCACTAATGGTAGTATTTTTTCTCCTAGTTTAGCCATAATAGTATTGAACCTTGCTTTTACAATTTGACCTAAAACAGTTGCATCACCTTGCGCATTTTTTAACGCTTTATCCAAATCAAATTTTGAAGAGTCAAACGCTTCAAATGTTGAGAATAAATCTCCAGCACCATTTTTTAATTTTGTTAATAATGCACGCAATCCTTCAGGTCCACCAATTTTATTTATTAATTCATCAATTTGTTTTGGAGACATTTTCTTAAACTTACTATCTACTTGGCGTAAAATACCGTCTAAGTCCTTTAAATTTCCCTTAGCATCGTACAATTCAACTCCAATAGATTTTAAACCTTTAACGGTTGCATCTTGTGTTAAACCTTGAAAAGCCGTCTTAGTTAAAGTGGCAGCGGTTCTACTGTCCTTGGCAATGGATGTAAAAGCTGCAAATAGTTTGTTTGCCGAATCTACTTTTTGCCCAGCTCCAGCAGCTGCACCTGCATATTCTGTTTGTACTTGAGCCAATTCTCTAAATGTTGTAATACCAACCTGCACCGTTTTAGCATTGGATGCTAGTAACATATCAGTATCGTTTGCATTTAAACCAAATGCTTTAATAGCTTTGGAAGTTGCATTTATAGAGTCATTGAGTTCTGCACCAGTTGCTGTACTAAATTTGGCTACATTTTTAAACACCTTTTCAGCATCTTTACCATAAAAACCTAAAGCAGATTGAATATCATAATATGCCTTTGTGGTATCTACAAGCCCTTTCCCAGTTTCAAATGCAGAATCCATGATTAACCCTTTATAGGTTTTTAGATCCTTATTTTGTTTGTCAAGATTTAATTGCTCTATCTGAAGAAACTCGTAATTGAATTTTTTAGCTTCTACAGTTGCTTTGCCTAACAGCGTGACGACTGACAGCAAGCCAACCGTCATCAATACATACGGATTACCCAATAAATCCATTGCACGCCCAAATAAAGGAACTTCACTTCGCATTGCACTAAAAGCATTTACAGTTGATAATTTCAACTGATTTAGCTTTCCTTTCATACGATCGGTTGTTTTACTCAACTTCCGTTGTGTTTGTACTAATTTATTGTTAAAGAGCTTGTTTTTAAGCTCTAGCAATAATTCTAATTTTGCTTTTGCACTCATTTTTTATATCTTTGCATTAGAAGTTTATGAAGCTTCAATTAAAAAATGCGATTAGCATTTATAGAGTCGGCTCTTTTTAAGAGTTTATACGGACTAAGTTTCATAAACTTTTACTTATTTTATTTTCAATCCTTTTCTAATTACTTCTTCTTTAGCTTTCATTTTATACCACGTTGTTATTTCATTATTGGTACTTCCTAAAATTGTTTCAACTACCAATACATCATTTGCGAAAAACTTTAAATAACGCATTTGGTATTTTTTGTCAGATACGGCATTTAACCAAACTTCATCAGCATTATTTAAAGCATTTTTTACATGTGGAAAAAGTTGGTGTCTGTCCTCTCCAATTTTTAGGTATTTTCCTGAAGTATGCGATTTATACACATCATTTTTTAGTATTATTTTACGTTGTAAGTGGTCGCTAAAGCCCATAAACGCTTGTTTTCCACGTTTACCATCAATCCTAAACAATTCATCTTTATTCCCAGGAATAATTGTAGTGTCTAATTTTAGTTTTTTTAAGCCTTTTTGAAGTACTTTCAAACTTGATAATCCACTATATGAAGTGTAATTGATATCGTTTATTTTATTTAGTATTTCGCCATCATCAGTATAAAATTGACTTTTTGTAAATACTTGTTTAGCATCAGCTCTGTTAAAACTAAAGTCAGAATCTTTAAAACTATCACCCATTAATGACATTGCAGCTTTGCCAGTTACAACCTTACTTTTATCACCTACATATTGAATCATTTCGCAACGGCAATTGTAACCATTTGGCGGATACAAGCGCATTGCTTCAGGATCATTTAAGTTAAAAACTTTACCATCTAGTAATTGATGCTCTTCACGAACATGATCATCGCCTACAGTTTGATATTGTACATAAGGCGTTACACTATCAGCTTCAGATTTTTGGCGTATGTATGCTGCTGAATTTTGAGCAGTTGCAATAGTAAAGTTATACTCAGTCTCTAGCCAAGTTTTATTATAGTTACTAGTAACTTTATCAACTTCATTTTTAAAATCGTTAAAAGATCTGATCTGATTTTTATCACGGTTGATCATTAAATCTGTCATTGCTGCTAAACGAGCTTCGGTTTTTGAAGCTGCAAATTCAACAATATTTAATTCCATTGTTTGCAACATTAAATGATCAGGTGCATCCCAAGCAGCTTCAGCTCTTCCAGTCCATCCATTTTGAAAGCCTTTGATGTATAATAAACTTTCATCGGCAATAATTTGAGCCTGAGAACCTATTGTATTTTTATTTTCCCATATATCACGTGCTAATTGTTCTTGAAGTATTTTTATTTTATCACGAACACTTGAAGCTACAGCTGTAAAATTTCCACAACACAAAGCTTCAGGATAATTTGGAATTCGCACACCTAAAGCTGTTACATTAGTTAAGTTTGTTGGTTGGGTTTGGACTTTTTTTTTACCAGCAATAGGAATGTGAAACGTTGAAGATAACCACTCTATATCATCAATTTCATAATCTTTTAAAACACCTTGTGTAATTTTCCAAAATTTATCAAGTGCTAAATTGTGTGATTTATTAAACGTAAATTTATCATTGTCTTTTATAAATGTATAGCCTTGATTTTTTAATAAAGGCATCAATACGTCGTTCACTAAAAAAGTTAATGAACGCTTTTCAGCAATGGCAATTTTATCATCTAAATTACGCTCGTGTACTTCACTTTGACTTCTACTAGCTCCATCGTTGGTTAACATTGTTCCACCTACAATAGCGACACTAATTTCTTCACGATTAAAAGCAATAAAATTGCTGTATGTTTGGTAGGCATCGGTTCTGCTGGCTTCTTTAATATCAACCGTAGTACCTAAAGGGAATACTCCAGTTGAAGCTTCACCAATTTGCTGCAACATATATTCAATTTTATCTAATTGTTTGCTATCAGTTGTATTGGTTGTTGCTGTTACCATAGGCATTCCAAATTTTTCGCAAAACTCAGCCCAAGATTGCGCTACATTTCGTTTCCAAATTAAGTTAGGTACAATATCATTTAAGATACCAAGATTGTCAGCACTTCCAATTTCAATTAACCAGTCTTCAAAAAATGGATCAGTATAATCAACCGTATCTTGCTTTCCCAAATCAGGGATCACTAATTTATCTTGAGGCACAACATTTCTACGAGGTACTAATGCTAATTCAATTTTATCTTTCCAAAATGCTTTAAATTCAATTAATGTGTGACCTCTAAAACTAGCATCTATAGCGTGTGATAAAAAGTCGTAAAACCATTGTTGGTTAAAAAACTCACTAGCTTCTTCATTAGATTTATTATTGGTTTTATCAATAATACTAAATTCAGTATTTAAAATAGAATAAGTACGAAGTCTAATTTGCGCTTTTAAATGTCCATCGGTACTTAAATCATCGATTAAATCTTGAAACATCTGAAAGCGAGGCTTCTCAGGTAGTTGTGTTAACTGAATAGCAGTACGCCATTTTTCAATATTTTTTCTGCTGGTATCTTTAAAGGCATTTACTATTTTTGCAATAATATCTTTATCAGCCTGAATTAATCGCCCTCCAGCTCCAGTATCTTTTTGTTTCGCAAAACTCTCAATAAAGCGTTTGTAAGCGTTTGTTTCAAATCCTAAAATCTTCATATAACTTTTTATAAATAATTAATCTACGGTTAATTTAAACGGTATTTAAACAGTGTTAAAGAGCTTGTTACCATCTATTATCTTCATTTTCTCTTTCAGAACCTATCCTAAAATCAAATTTTTCCTCTCCAGCATCATCTAATTTTCTCGGTAAATCTGCATTAATATCTCCTTTTGCAACATCACGTAGCCAGTTTAAAGCATCTTGATAACGTGTTGCACGATGCTCAGGCATTAAATTAGGAGCAATAGAAGTGTACAAATGATACAAGGCACAATCAATCGTTGTCATAATAATATGCGGATTTCTTGTGTCAGGTTCTTCTCCAGCATCTACAAATATTTTATCGGTATCGTACCTTCCAAATAAGTAATTCTTTACTTGAGATATTGCCATTTGTTCAGCCTTTGAAAGTTTTTGAACTTCATCGACACTATTAAATTCAGTTTCAGCCAATACGTCTTGTATTTCTTTTCTGATTAATGCGGAATAATCTTCATTTGTTAAAAATGCCATTAGTATCTGTTTTTACTTTTTTCTAAAATTTCAGCTCTTGTTTTTAATCTAGTTTCAAACTTTTGCACATAGGTTACTGCGTTTAATTTTGAAATTGCACCGTGTTGTGCATCAGGTGAATCATCAGGAGTTCCACTTCCTTTTTCAAAAGCAAGTAAATGTTCAATGTGTAACATTGTATCAGGATCTTCTCTCAGCGCTTCATCAATAAATATATTATTACGCTCGTAATAACCTGCCATAGACTCTACACGGTCATGTTTATCTCCTTTTGGTCGCTGATCTGCTTCAACTGGAACATGGTAGCCTCTAAAATCTCCTTCAGTATCAAAGTCATTTACAAATTCATCTTGAGCAAACAAACCTTCAATAAAATAGCGGATGTTGTATTTGGCTAAGTTTCTATCTTCATACAAGTCATAAAGCCACTTAGCACATTCAGCTCTTGATCCTTGTCTATTGTAAACTGCTAAGATGTGATATTCACGTCCTGTTTTTCCTATCAGTAACATGGCTTTGTGATCTCCAGCATCTTTATAACTTAAATCGCCATACAATACCAAACCATCGTACTGTCGTAATTGTAAGCGTTGCTTATAATGAATTTGCTCATTTTTAAATATTGTACCGTCTGTTATGTGAACATGCATATATTCACGCATAAATGAGCGATACGGTGTTTTTCTAAACTTCTTTTTCCAGTATGCAGCACTTGTTTTTTCTTTCCAAGCTGGCTCAAAATTTTCTAGATCCTTAACAGCTTTTACAGATACTACAAAATGTTCAATTTTATCTCCGTATTCTTTGGCAATTTTATTGATGCGTTTAAACTCAATCTTCAATTTATTAATGATGGTGTTTTTGTGGAAGTTGTTATTTGCAACTATAAATCTTCTGCGTAATGATCCTTCATCAAAAGTACCTTGTAAATCTTCCCACACCCATTCTAAAGCTTCACGGCTTAAACGATCGTTTTTCATTCTTTTTTTGGTGTCAATATCATCAACAACGATATAATCTGGTCGTTCAGCTAACTCACGAATACCTCTTGGATTTTGACCGTAACCTAACGAGTAAAATTTAACGCCGTCTGTAGTACTGAAATCTCCATTAGCCCAGTTTCCACGTTTAAAACGCATACCGTAATCAGAAATTAACCGCTGATTGTGTTGTAGCATCGCCTGAATGTCAGACAGTAGCTTCTTAGCTTTAGTTTCGGTTTGACCGACTAGCAGCATAAAGAACAGCTCTTTTTTCACTAAATACAAATACAGCGGTATTCCTAAATCTACGTGGACAGATTTTGCACCACTTCTATAAATTTCAGCCAGTACTGAGGCTGTGGGGTTGTCTATTATAATTTTTGCTAAACGCTTATGAAATGGGGCGCATTTAGACTTGGCGTACATGTTAAAATGGTACTCGAACCAATCTACATAATTTGCCTCCAGTTTTTTTATACGAGCATTTTTATCCTTGGGAGATTCGCCAAGCTTTAATTGTGTAGAGCGATATATTCGCTTACAATGCTCATCATACTGAAGTATAAATTTTTCAAACTTCTTATCCATTATTCAATCGATGCTTTATACATGATAAAATTCTTATGCCATTTTAAAAATGTAATTGCTATTTCAGGTTCTTGATCAGCTAGCCAATTGTCAAATTCTTTAAAAACACTTAACACTACTTGTACAGATGTTTTAGAACTTACATCTTGAAGTACTCGTGATATTTTGGAAAGTGCATCAGCATCAACCGTTGCCTTTTCGCCACTTGCAACCAACTCGAGCTGCTTTACTAGAAGCTCTTTTATTTTATGCGGTGCAGATAGGTTTTCAGCTCTACGTTCATCCCATGTTTTTTCTCCTTTACGCCCTTTACGCCATCGGCTTAAAGTTTGCTCAGAACTACCTAGAAATTCAGCAATGTATTTTGCTGTATCTCCATCTTCAATGAACATTCGTTCAGCTATTGCTAGTTTTTGTTTGTTGTTTAAAGCCATTATTAAAATTTTGTAGCGAGGGACAGACTCGAACTGCCGACCTTTGGATAATGAGTCCAACGAGATACCAACTTCTCCACCTCACGATTTTAAAAAATCCCTCCTTTGATTAGGAAGGATTTTTATTATTAATTAGGGTATCTTATTTATGATTTAGCACATTTACGACTATCAGCTCTTATTTTAATTGAGTTCTTAGTGAACTTATTTAAGTTTAGCTGGGTCTGATTGTGATCAGTTCTTGTGTATAATTTATGATTGAAATTAGCTGTATATAAATTAGTGTCCGTTATATGGCTGACGACATATTTATCCTCCATAAATAACAAGGGATTCTCTAATTCTAAACATACAATTGGTTTGAATACATGAATAGCCTCACTAACTTTAAAAGTTTGTAAAACCTCCATATTTTCATCTGCTAAAATTACTGTAGCTGTCATAGTCATTTGACTAAAACTGATATCAGTTGTTTGTTTTTTGGTTGGGGCAGCATTAGCGTGGCTGCAACCCATAAATGCCAACATTCCGATGACAAATACAAAGACCGATAAATTAAACTTCATTCTAAAATGAATCACATTGTTTATGTGTTTGTATGTGTACGAAAGTACACATACTGAACCCTACTTTTTTACTTGCTTGCAAGGCTTGCAACGTTGTTTGCAAGCCTTGCAAGCAATGTTGTTTTAAGCTATTTATTACATCACTTTTGAGGCTCAAAAGCAATAAAAATAACGGATGTTAATACGAGTTAAAGACAATAAAATAACACTACATGGTGTGATTTGGAAAGGTGATGACACCTATTTTGAGCATTATTTTTCAGCACTTGAAGAAAAGTACGATACTATTTTTGTGCATGTTCATACAGATGGTGGTAATGTATTCGCAGGAAATTATATGAAATCTCGCTTACAATTATCAAAAGCAAAAATTATAATTCAAATTGATGGTACTGCTTTTTCAATGGGTGCTTTTTTATTAGCTGCTGCTGATGAGAGAGTTATTGTTTCTAACGGATTTATAATGATCCATCAAGCGCAAGGATCAACTCGAGGAACTGCGAAGGATCACCGTTCAAATGCAGACTTGTTAGATGATATGAATGAGAATTTCATTGTAGATCTAATGCGTATAACAGGAAAGACTCGTAAATATGTAATGAAGTGGTTTGATGGGGATACCTATTTCAATGCAAAAAAAGCCGAAAAAGAAGGACTTGTTGACAGGATTGTAGATCCTGTAATTGATATTAAAATTAATGAAACAAAAGCACTCGCCGAAACAGATGTGTATGGACGTTTTTCGGCACTACTTACACATACACAAGAAAATAATCATAATAATTTAAAAACAACAAAAACAATGAAAACTGCAATTATTGCAAGATTTGGATTGGTAGGTGTTTCGGCGGATTCATCTGATACGGCAGTATTAGAAGCGATGCAAAAACATCTTGATTCACAAACAGGAGGTATTCAAACAAAATATGATGCCTTAAAAAAAGAACATGACACTTTAACTACTGATGTAGAGGCAAAAACGAAAGTAAAAATTGATGCTTTGTTAAAGCCTCTTGAGAAAAAAGTTACTGCTGAAAAACTAGCCACTTATAGAACTATTGGTGAAACCAGTGGTGTTGAAGCTTTAGAAGTTGCTTTAGAAGGAGCAGTAGGTAAACAACGTAAAGGAATTACTGATTTTATCACTGGTAAAGATGGTGATGTAGACGGAGCTCAACCAGTTGCTGGATGGAACTGGGACAAGTACCAAAAAGAAGATCCTAGAGCTTTAGAAACTTTAGCTAAGGAAAATCCTGACGCTTTTAACGCATTGTACAAAGCCAAGTTTGGTTCTGAATACAAGGCATAATACTAATTAAAAAAAAGACATTAAATAATGGCAGGCTTAAATCAAGAAATATGGACAGATGTTGCAGTATCTCAATTTAGAGCAACTGAAGAGGCAACTTTCCTAAATGAAATTACTGACGAATCAAGATTCGTTACGGCAACACGAGGTGATAATCAAGTGATACACCTTAATGATATTGGAGTAGATCCTGAAGTGTTAATCAATAACACTACATACCCAATTCCAACGGCATCACAAACTGATGGCGATATCGCAATTACTCTGGACAAATATCAAACTGAAGTAACGGTTGTTACTGATGATGAGATTCAATACTTGGCATACGATAAAATTCGTATTGTTCAAGATAAGCATGTAAAGGCTATTATGAATAAAAAGCATTCAAAAGCTGCACATGCAATTGCTCCTGCTGAAAATACAGCTACAACTCCTGTAATGGTTACTACTGGAGCTGATGACGGTACAGGGCGTAAAAAAATGCTTTTAAAGGATATTTTGACTCATAAAAAGCAATACGACAAACAAAAAATTCCATTGCAAGGAAGAGTGTTGGTATTGTGTTCGGATCACTACAACGATCTTTTAGAAGATGCTATTGATAAGAAAGTTGATTCAAAACAATTTAGTGATGATCAAGGCGGAATGTTGTCAGCTCGTTTGTATGGGTTTAAAGTGTATTGGTATATCGAAAACCCTTATTACTCTGCTGCACTAGCTAAAAAAGCGTATGGATCTGTTCCTGCTGGAACTGACTACCAAGCCTCTGTTTCATTTTACGCTCCTGATATGTTCAAAGCAAATGGTAGTACTACCAATTACGATGAAAAACCTAAGCCAAGAACACAGCAATGGGAATTCAATATGAAGCATCATTACATTGTGTTGCCTCGTAAAAATAGAGCTACTGGAGCAATTGTTTCTGTAGCTGTTGTATAATTAACTTAAAACTATTTTAGATAATGAAAGTTACAAAAAAGCATAAAGAAGATGCTGCCAAAATTTATGGCAGCAATCCTTCTATTACTGGACTTTGGGTAAATAAAAACGGTGAGTTTTTTACAACCGACAACCTAGCTAATTTAAGCGTAAAAGGTAAAAAATCGGATTATGCATCTATTAATAAAGTTGATGTAGTTGACCCTGAAGATGATAAAGATGATTTTGACCATGATACAAAAAAGACAGTAAAAGCTGTTGATGGTAAAATGGTTATTATCACTGAGGATAAAAAGGAATTAACGTTTCCTGCCATAAAAGAAGAAGTAAGAGAACCAAAAGAAGGTGATGTTGCTGAAGTTGATGGCAAACCAGCTGCTGGAAAATTTGTGTACCAAGGTACTACTATGATCTTTGATAAAGGGACATTGAAAACCGTTACCTTTAAATCAGGTGCTGTTCGCTCATTCTTTAAAAACATCTTAGGTTAAGATGGCTAGTTTAGACGGAGCAAAAATTGAAAAAGGCAAATTTGGTGCTAATGCTTTGGCAATCGGCGACGGTGTTTCAGGACTCGTCGCTGCTGCTGTTGCAGCAACAAATCTTGCGCTTGGCATAGTTAAGGACATTTATAATGTTGTTGATGCCGAAAATTTAGGAATTAACGAAGCTTACGATGAAGATAACAATGTGAATGTTTACCGTCACATTACAGAGTTTTACCGTATTGCTGGTGAAGGTGTAAAACTGTTTGTTTTACTTGTGCCACAAGCTACAACCTTGGTTGAAATTTGTGAAGGAGCAAATGATACATTAGCAAAAAAGTTAATTACTGAAGGAGCTGGTGAAATTAAACAAATTTCGCTTTCCGTAAATCCAACTGGATTAACTACCATGTTAAATGGAATTCCTGATGATGTTTATAATGCGATACCAAAAGCGCAATTGTTATATGATTGGGCAGGTGCTCAATTTATGCCGTGTCAAATTTTATTAGAAGGTTATGATTATGGTGGGGATTCAGCACCAGCTGCTAATTTAAGAGCTATTGAAGGCGTTGCTGCTGATAAGGTTTCTGTTGTAATTGGACAGGATTATGACTATGCAGCAACTAAAATTGACAATGCTCAAAAAATGGCAGATGTAGGAACTGCACTTGGAACTGTAGCAGCTGCCAAAGTAAATCAGAATATTGGTGACAATGAACGATTTAATTTAACCGATGCTTTACGTAAAATTTGGATTGTTGCTGCTTTAAGCAATCATACAAAAAACAAAGATCAATTAAGCAGCTTGCAAACCTTGGAAGACAAAGGTTACATTTTTGGAGTTGATTATGTTGGTATGGCAGGCGTTCGCTGGAATGGAGATCATACCTGTGTTGAAATTATTATTGATGCTGAAGGTAACATTAACGATCACTCAATTTCTTACGGTAGAACGCACGATAAAGCTCGTAGATTGTTAAGAACTGTATTACTTCCAAAAGTAAAGACTTCGCAACCAGTAGATCCTAAAACAGGAAAATTACCTATAGGAGTTGTAAAAAACTTTGAAAATTTAGGTGATACCGTTTTTGGTGATATGGAAAAGAGAAAAGAGATTTCAGCTGGTCAAACAGTTGTTGATCCTGAAAGTGATTTAATTATTGAAAAATTATTGAAAGTAACTTATAAAATAGTGCCTTACGGACATGTAAATGCTATTGAGGGTACTTCTAATCTTAAAAACGCATTGTAATGAGTACAGTTATTAGAAACAATAAAGCGTATGATAGTGCTGATGCTGATGTTGTAATTGCAGGAATTCCAACGGATATTGTTGAGATTTCATATACAACAGAACAGGAGCATCAATTAAACCATACGCTGAAGGAGAAAGCAACTTCTTGGTCAAAAGGTAAAATTACTGATACTTGTACAATGACTTTAATGGTACAAGATATTTCACCTATTGAAAAATCATTAGGAGGTGATTTATTGAAGGCAAAACCGTTTTTTATCAATGTATCTCTTGTAAATGAGTACAATGATATTGTGAACGATACGATACTTGCTAAGTTTCAAAACCAAGGACGTGAAGTTACTGGAGATATGGGCTTAAATAAGCAGTACGATTTATTTGTATTAGATATTAAATATAACAACGTATAAGAATTATGAATAAAGATCAAAAAGAAGCACTTGTAAAAAAGTACGGTAAAGATAATTTGAGAATTTTAGAAATTCCAACAACTGAAGCAGCAACAAGTATGCTTGAAGTAACTGCTGTAATTCCTTCGAGAAATGTTTTAGGGCAATATATGAAGTGGACAGATGCAAATCCTAAAAAGGCTCAAGAAATTTTAGTAAGAGGTTGTATCCTTTCAAATCGTGAGCAAATTGAAGCTGATGATTTTATGTTTAACACAACTGTTGCCTTATTGGCTGATTTAATACCAATAGGACAGGGTAACATAAAAAAGTTCTCTTAGACTGTTCAGGACTTCATTTTTCAGCAGAAAAGGATGCTATTTATAAAATTGATGCTTACATAAGTCATTTTTTACATGTGCCTTTTCCTGATAAATTAAATGATACTGAATGGTCTATAAAATGGGCTCAAGTGAAGTTTTTAGCTGAAACTGGAGTTTTAGGATCAAGCATGAAAAAAATGTTAGAATGACGTTAATAACAATATCCTTGTCGGACAGATACGCAGCTGCTTTTGGTAGGTTGGCATCAACCATCACACCAAAAGCAGTTAGTGTACACCGTGATGAAAAAGGGTATAGCCTTGATTTTTATGAAAAATCTAAAGATGATTTTGAAGAGCTTGAGTTTGAGTTTGGAAACAATGAAGTGAAATTTGGAAGCATTCCTTTTATAACTGGAGGCACGGAAGCTAATAACAACATTATTGCTCCACCTCCATTACTAAGTTTTACGCAAGAAAAACAACATATTGTTACTGAAATTAACGGTACGGACAGCGATGTTGTTGAACGCTGGAGAACAAAGCCTTTTGAAATAAGAATTAGAGGCTTATTAATAGATATAGAAAATCACCAATACCCTGAAGAAAAAGTACGAGAACTATACAATTTATTTAAATACAATGGTGTAGTTGACGTAGCAGGAACACAGTTCTTTGACAAATCAATATCAAGCATATATTTTAAGAGTTTTGAAATTAAAGGTGTACAAGGTTTTGAAGATACACAACAATTTACATTAACAGCTCGTAGTATAAAGCCTGTAGGGTTTACATTATTAAACCCTAATATATGATATCATTATACTACAACATGATGTGTAAAATAACACTTGGAAATGTAGTTATTGAACACGTTAACAGCATTACTATTGAAGAAAGTATTAAAATACTTGAAGACAAGGGAACAATTATTTTACCTCGTGAATATCGTGAAGCTGTTGTAAATGGAAAATCAGCCTCTTTTGCTGGTAAAAACATTTTAGACTTTATAAAAGTTGATGATCCTGTAACCATTGAACTAGGTTATGATGATGATATTGAAACTGAATTTACAGGATATGTAAGTAGTATTTCGGCAGATATACCTTTAGTAATTGAATGTGAAGATGAGATGCATTTTTTGCGAAAGTCAAATTTTATGCAGGCATTTTTAAGTATCAGTCTCCAGGAATTATTAAACTTTATTGCACCTGATTATGATCATGATATTATAGATGATATTTCCCTGGGAAAATTTACAATAAATAATGAATCAGCCTATCAAGTTTTAAACCGTTTACGTAAAGATTATGGGCTTCATTCACGTTTTGTAAACAAGGTGCTTCAGGTTGGTTTTCCAATCTCTTTAAAGCCTCAAAAAGTACATGAAATTAACATAAACAGGAATGTAAGAGCGCAACAAAATGATTTAAAGTTTGTAAGAAAAGAAGATTTTAAAATATTACTGAAAGCAATTTCTATTAATAAAAATGGGGAACGTCTTCAGGAAGATTTTGGAGATAAAGGAGGAGCGCAGCGCACACTTCATTTTATGAATAAAACAAAGGATGCTTTAAAAGAATTAGCCGAAAAAAATTACAAGAGCTTGAATTTTGATGGTTACCAAGGTAACATACCAACGTGGGGTATTCCAAGAACTAAAGCTGGAGAAAGTTTTGAAATTACAGATCCTAACTATTTAAATAGTGAGCGTGATGGACAATATTTAATTGAAGGTGTGACAAAGAAATTTAACGGTACAGCTGGCTTTTTAAGAATTAATAAATTGAGTTTAAAATTATGAATAAAGTAGCAATATTAATAGGACATAGAAGTAACAGAAAAGGTGCATATAGCGAATGGATGGATGTTACAGAGTATGATTATATGAGAAAAGTAGCTTCTTATTTAACAGACATTGCTGATGTATATGAACGACCAAATACTTTTGGTGTTTCTGAAGGTTACCGAATTAAACAAGTAGTTAACAAAATTAACAAACGTAGATATGACTTGGTGATATCGCTTCATTTTAACTCGTTTGAACACTACAAAGCACACGGAGCAACGGCACTACATTATATTACAAATGTGTTTACAAAAGCTGTAGGTAAAAGATTTATAGAATTATGTCACCAGCAGTTTGGATCTCGTGAACGTGATTTGATTCCAATCACCTCCAAAAAACAACGTGGAGGCACTTTTATAATGGGCATTCACTCTCCAGCAATTTTGTTAGAACCTTTCTTTGGATCTAACCCAGCTGATTGTGTTGAATTTATAGATGCTGAAGAAAAATACGCTAATATTTTAAGACAATTGATATGCGAGTTATAAAGATATTAATGATTTTAATTTTGTTTTCAGCTTGTAAAACGAATGAACCAATAGTTACTTCAGAAAAAAGAATTGTAAAAGATTCTGTAAGTGTTGTAGAGCGTATTATACCAAGAGACACCTTAATTGTAGTACCAGCTGACTCTTTAAAACTGACAGCGAGAATACAAGATATTACTGAAAAGGAAATAGTAAAAACTACCAATAGATTGCGCTTGAGCTTGAGACGTGAAGGAGATAAAATAATAGCCGACTGTCATGAAGGTGAGCTACTGCTAAAAATAGCATTGTTAGAAAAGGAAATTGAAATAAGAAGAGAATTACATACAGAATTACAAACAACCATTAACACTTTTGTAAGCTATGTTCCAAAGGTTGTAAAGTGGTTAGCTTGGGTTGGAGGTATATTTATTTTGTTGGTTGGTATTGGTGTTATTTTAAGAGTTAAAAAAGTTATATGACAGCATTTACAAAAGCAGTTGAAGCAATACTGAAGAAAAATGAAAAGATGATCATTACTTCAGGAATTGTAAAAAATGTGAATGAAAATTCAATAGATGTTGAGCGTGATGGAATGCCTGATCTGCTAGAGGTTCGGTTCAATGCCATTTTAACAGTTGTTGAAAATGAGTTTAAAATAACACCAAAAAAAGGAAGTACCGTTTTATGTGGAATTATTGAAAATGATACTTCAGAAGCTTATTTGTTAGGATGTAGTGAAATTGAAAAAATAAGTTTAAAAATTGATGAATGTGTTTTTGAGTGCAATACTGACGGTGTGAAGATTGACAATAAAGGAGATAATTTAAATACTGTTTTAGGTGATTGGATTGATGAAGTTTCTAAGATAGTGGTGATACAAGGTAAAACAATAAACGTTACTGAGATGACAGCAATTAAACAGCGTTTAAATAACATTTTAAGATAGTTTAAATGGCAGCAATTACAGAAGCACAATTAGCAGATGGACTGGAGCAAATTTATGATGATTGGTCTGATAGAACTGATATTTCTCCAGCTGAAGCTCGTAGAGCAATAGCAGTTGCTCAAGCTAGCTTAATTGCTCAGTTTACAATTGGAAGACAAGCAATAGGAATTGGATATAATGGTGTTCAAGTAATTTCAACAATAGAATAATAATGAGAACTGATTTTTTAATAGATGAAGCAACTGGAGATCTAAAAATTGTTGATGGCGATTTTGTAATTGGTGAAAGTGATACTGAACATGTGATAGATATTTTTAGATCATTTAAAGGAGAATTTAAACAGCATCCTCTATTGGGTTTTGAAGCAACAAAAAAGCTGAAGACTGTTGATGATTTGAGTCAAAGTAAATTTAAAAGAGATCTAAAGCTTCAGCTGGAGTTTGATAATTATGAAAACCCAACAATTGATTTAACTGAAGGAATTGAAAAATTAAAAATAAACGTATAAATGAAAGAAATAAATTTTTTATTACAAGGATTAGGATTTGAAAGTTACACAGAGTTTAAGGTTTCAACCTTTGGTTTTATGACATTTCAGATGATAAAATTATCAGCTGTTTTAGCTTTTTTCGAAACTATTTTTGGAGTTGACTGGGTATTCTTAATTGCTTATTCGGTATTAATTGGTTTAGAATGGTGGTCAGGCGTTCAGGCATCTTATAAAAAAGGTGAAAAACATGAAAGTAAAAAACTTGGGAGAATGCTATTTAAATTGGCTGTTTACAGTGCTATCCTTTTTATATTAAACACTTTTGAAAGGCGAACACAATTTCCTGTAATATTTAATTATGAAATAGATCCATTCTTATGGTTGTATTGGACGGCGCTATTAGTAATTATATGGCAATTATTAATATCTCTTTTAGAAAATTTGGACGTATTAGAGTTTCCATTTGCAGGTAAATTATTACGCATTGTAAACAATAAATTTTACAAACAATTTGATTTAAAAAATGACAGTAACAGTCCTAAATAATCAGTCTTTATTTGACCTTTCAATTCAAGTATTTGGATCTGCTGAAAGTGCTATGGAAATAGCACTTTTAAACGGTTTAAGTATTACGGATAAATTAATATCAGGACAGGAACTAGAATTACCTGAAGTAAGTACTTATGAAAATAGTGAGATTTCAAAATTCTATTCAAGAAACACTATTAAACCAGCAACTTCTGATAGTATTGAAAAATTTGAAGAATTAATTAATGTACCTGATGGAATTGGTTATATGATTATTGGTAACACATTTATAGTAAGATAATGGATCAAACAGAAGAAACATACAACGAAATAATGACTGCGGTTGGAGATAATGAAAATTTAAATCCATTAAACTCTACAAGTAAAACTGCAAGATATAGCTTATTTGCATACATAGTTTCATATGCAATTTCAGTATTAAAAACTTTATTCAATTTAGGAAAGGCAGAATTTAAAGAAGCTCTTGATAATCAAAAAAGTTTAACTGTTCCATGGTATAGAACAATGGCTTATAATTTTCAATATGGGTTTGATCTAATAACAGATACTGACAAATTTAATAATGAAGGTAGAACTGATGAAGAAATTGAAGCTTCAAAAATTATTAAATATGCAGCTGTTAAAGATGGTGATTTAGAAAGTGTAATTATTGTAAAAATAGCTGGAGAAACTAACGGTGTTTTATCCCAAATATCAGCAGATGCACAAATAAGTATTGAAGCGTATTTTGAAGAAATTAAAGGAGCAGGAGCACGAGTTAGAGTTATCAATTATTTAGCCGATAAACTGAATTTAACCATAGAAATTGAAGTTGATGTATTGGTTATAAACTTACAAGGGCAAAGTATTTTAGATGGTGGTATGCCTGTTGAAGATGCACTTAATGAGTTTATGAAAGAATTGCCATTTAATGGGCAATTAACACTGCAAAGTTTGGTAGATAAATTACAGTTAGTTGAAGGTGTTAAAATTGCTACAGTATTTGAAGCTTCAAGTAGTTGGATAGATCCTTTAACTGATGATTATGGAATTGCTACACAATTTAACGTAAAACGAATCCCTGAAAGTGGCTATTTTGAAATAACAACATTTGACAATATAACGTATGTGGTACAAAGTTAATTGGAAATTTTTAGCTGTTGATTTTACGCCAATTGAATGGCGTACACCTATTTTGTTAGGTTACGTAATAGCATTGTTACAACCAATTATAACAATATATGATAATTGGCTAAAATTAAGAGAAAGTAACTTGTATAAACTGGCGCATACAGGTCAGGTTTGTTATTTACGAAAATCTTTAAATGATAGTTTTGATCCAAGTTTAAGACGTATTTATATAGGAAATGGTCGCCGTTATACTAGAGAATATATTTATACAAGAGCTGAGGAAAAACCAAAATACTTAGGCACAATGTATTTGCGCTCAAGATTAGATTATGAAGGAACTGGAGTTGATTTTATTGTGTTTGTTCCTAGCGCAATTGTAGACAGTCAATTAGACGAATTAAAAGCACACATCAACTTTTATAAAGAAGGTGTAAAACGATATAAAATTGAAAAGATATGAATCATATAGATTTTGACAAAACAGGCGGTTTTCCATTAGAAACTGAAACGCTAGACGAAATGCAAAAAGCATACAAACTATTGCAGTCGCTTGGTGATATAGTTGGTGAAAAATCCATTATTAAAGGTTGTAATGTTGTAGGCTCAACAATAACAGATGGTATTATTTATTTAAATGGAGAATTACTTGAGTTTAGAGGTGGTGCTGCACAATCTAAAATTATTATTGTAGATGAACCATTGGCGGTTGAGTTTGAAGATGGTGATACTGAAGATGTGTATCATACACGTTACGCAACATTTGGCACAGGAATTAATGCAGTTAATTGGAGCGAATTTACACGAGCTTATCCATTAACATCGGCTTTGTTTGTTGATGAAGTTAGAATGTATGCAGGTGATATTGCAAAAATTCCTTGGGGATGGTATTTAATGGATGGAACTAACGGAACTATGGACTTAAGAGATAAGTTCCCAGTACCGTACAATCCTGATACAGCCGATTATGACGCTATTGGTAAAACAGGAGGTTTAAATGATGTAACATTAACTAAAGGTAATTTACCTGATTATGATTTGAATCATAATTTAGTTACAGTTCCTGAGCAAGTTCCTAGCAAGTATATTGGTGATGATGGTGATGGATGGCCAGATGGTCACACAGATAGGATTGTTGAAGGTGATGAGAGCAGTTATGTTAGAGATACAGAAGTTTTAACAATTCCTGAATTAGCTATTAATGGTACAATTTCAAGTGGTGGTTCTAGTGAATCTTTAGACAATAGACCTGCTTTTAAAGTAGTAGGATTCATACAATTTAAAGGAGTATAATTATGGCAAAAGTAAATTTAAGCACAATAAAAAACTGGTTTAAAACTGGTTTAAAACCAACACAAGCACAATTTTGGGATACGTGGGATAGTTTTTGGCATAAAGACGAATTAATCCCTGCTGACAAAATTGAAAACTTAACAGAAATATTGCTTGAGAAGGCAGATGCTGAAGCATTAGCAAATCATACAATTGCAGCAGATGCCCATAGTGCATTATTTGATGCTAAAGTTGATAAAGTAGCAGGAAAAGAATTAAGCGATAATAACCTTACTGATGAGATGGTTGCAAAAATTAATGCAAGTAACCCATTATCAGGTTCGCGACTTATAAGAGGGAATTTTGCTATTTTACCAAACCGAATTATACGCTTGTTTATTTATGAATATGTAATAGCCGATGAATATTTTGACACGCCTATATTAACTGATGTTCAATTAGATGTAGGTGGTGCTGAAGATAGAGCTGATACAGTTGCTATTAATAACCAATCTCAGGCAGTTGTAAAAAAAGGAATTGAAGGTAACCCTTCACCTCCAGATATTGATATAGCAACTGAATTGTTTATCACTTGGCGATTAATGAAAGCAGGAGCAACTGAACCTGATGGTGTAACTGCTACAGCTATTTATAATGAAAATTTAGGAGAAGCTGGTGGTGAGTGGAATGCTGCGGTTTATTCAGCGGGTTCAATTAATGTAGATGGAGCATCAAACCCAAGTTCAGGACTTAAATCTGTAACTGTAAGTAATAGTGTAAAATATGAATCATTATTTTTAAGTAATTCAGTAGCAAAAAAAATTGACCCTGACGGAACACTTCAATTTAAACTATTTTTAGAAAATGCGTGGGCTGCTTCAGATAAAATTTGGATTGTACTTTACAATGGTGATACTCGTATTACTTCAAATTTTCCAACCATACAAAGTGGTGTTTATGGTTTTGATGGTACTCTAATTAATGAGCATCAAGTTGTATCAGTTCCTTTTAAAGACTTTTCACTTTTAGATATAGAGTTTACAAGAATTCAATGGTTCTTTTTCCCTAAAGGTAAAAATTATAGTATAGATGAAGTACAACTATTTGATGCTACAGGACAACCTGATACTGGAGGCGAAACGGCTCAAGTTATTAGCCGCACCTCTCAAATACCTGTTAATGATGGCTTAACTGGAAATGATCCTTATGCAACTGAAAGCCAATTGCCAACGCCATTTACTAAACAACAAGCTTGGGAAGGAGAGTTACAAGCGCCTGCATACCCAAACTCACGAAATGACGGACAAATACCACATAACAAAGTACTAAGTACAGATGAAAACGGAAATGTAAAATTGTATAGTATTGCAACAGCACCAGCACCATATTTAGAAGAGTTAATACCAGATAGCCATTTACCCAGTACAACAGGTAATTTTATATTAAAAGGTAGTTTTTTTATACCAGAAATGTGTGATATAGTTAACAATCCTAATGCAATAATTGTGCAAGGGCAAACAATTAATTATGCAACATTTATTAGCGATAACGAAATACATTGTAACATTACTACTGGAGCAATAGAAGGATTATTTGATGTAACTTTAAATAATGGTTTAGAGGTAACATTTTCTGAAATTTTATTTATTATTGAAGGAGATGTTTCTAAACCAAAAGAAGTGGATTATACTATAATAAGTGGTAATCCTGATTTATCAAAAGATGGAGAAATTATATCAACATTGGGAGATGTTGCCTTTCAAGTAAACCTTGACAGTCCAACCTTTCAAATACCAACAAATGTAAATTTTTCTTTATATTTTTCAAGAGCAAAAAGCCCTTTAAATATAGCTCCTGATATTATAGGAGAAAATGAAAAATTTTATTTAAGAAGTCTAGCAGATAACACCCAAGAGCTATATTTAATTTTTAATTATCGAGGTTCAGATGGATATAATTATTTAGGTATAAGAGATAGAGATAATGTTTATTTTAATTATTCTTCATCTCCAACTTATGCTTCAGTTGATACTTATTGTAAAAAAATAATAAAAATATCTCGAATAGATGATGTTTTTACAATTTCAGTTGATGGTAATACTCCAAAAGTGATAAATACAATTCCATTAGGAGCGATATATGCAGACTTCAGACCTAAAGAGTTTGATTTTGACAATATCAGATTAGTAATACATCCTTAAAAAATTAAATTATGAAAAAAATACAAATAGTTCTAAATTATTATTTGGACAAGTATAAAACATCAGCTAATACTGTAACAGATATTACTTTCGATAATTTACCTTTTTTGTATAGCAAAGAGCCTATTTATGATATGAAAGGGCAAAAAATTTCTAAAAGCTACTACGATAGAAGTAAAAACAAAGAAGCTATACGAATTATGTATCACAAACTTTTTGAAACTAAAGAAGGAATTGAAAATGTCTTTGTTGGTATTCAAAAAGAAATTTTATACATAGACTGGGTAGGAGAAGTTGGGTACACTAAAAAGTTACAACCATACTACTTTAGTCTTATTCCTGTTTTCGATGTTGCTACTGGAGAAACTATAACAGGTTATTCAAGTATGAAGCAAATGCAAATTTTAGAGAAAGAACGTTATAATGCAGATTACTTTTTGCAAGGTCATAATCCGCAATTGTACAGTTTGATTTACAATGCATATACAGCTGATTATGAAAGCTATTTAAAAACTGGTGATAAAACTGCGTTAGTTAATGCATTAACAAACGAAACCGACACAACTCTTTTAGGTTACTTTAATAAAGATGTAATAGGTATGGATGGCGTTACTGTGAAGGACTTAATAATAATGAATTTACAATAATGAAAGTTTACCCACTTATAACAGTACCAAAAATACCATTAGCGTATTTACCTACAGCAACAGGAGAGCGCACGTTTGAAATATTTGAAGATATTGCAATCTTACTACCTGAAGGTAGGCTTATAATTATTCCTAAAGGTTTTCAAACCGATTTAAGTAGTATACCAAGTTGGTTGTGGAGCATAATTAAACCAATGGACAAAGCGTTAATTGCAGATATTATTCACGATTACCTTTGGGTAACTCAAGCTGAAGAAATAATACGTTTTAATGGCAGTAGCTATGAAGCTCGTAAATATGCCGATGATTTACGTTTAAAAACTCGCAACATTTTAGCGCCTAAAAAGAAAATTAAAAACTATTTAACTCACTATGTAATTAGACTTATTGGAGGTTTCTTTTATAGTAGGCAAATAAAAATACCGAATTAATATTATGAAACCTTAGGAAGGCAGGTTTAAAAAAGCCCTCCAGCATTAAAAAAATCTCTTACCACTTTTTTAAACAAACGAGCCAACGGCTACTGGAGGACAAAGTCTTCTAGTTGTCGTTGGCTTTTATTGTTTCAAGTGGTAAGAGGATACAAATATAAACGAATAAATGATTAAATAATAATGAAAAATTACAGTACAGCACCTTTGCCTTTTGTTGGGCAAAAAAGAAATTTTATAAAAGTGTTTAAAAATGAATTATCAACAAAAGAACCTCCAAAAATATATGTAGATCTATTTGGTGGAAGCGGTTTATTAAGTAGAGTGGCAAAAGATACACACCCAACAGCTAAAGTTGTTTATAACGATTATGACAACTACCGTGAGCGATTGAATTCCATTGAAAAAACCAACAGAATCCTCGATGATTTACGTCCTTTGGTTGCGCACGTTCAACGCAAAACAAAAATTGATACTAGCACTAAAGAAAAGATAATTAAGCGCATAGCCAAAGAAAAAGGTTTTGTTGACTACATTACATTATCAGCATCGTTGCTGTTTAGTATGAAATATGTATTGAACCTTAGTGAATTAAAAAAGGAAACTTTGTACAATAGAGTTAGGATAACTCCTATTGCTTCAGCTGAGGATTATTTACGAGGCTTAGAAGTGGTTAGCTTGGATTATAAGCAGTTATTTAAAAAGTATAAAGATTGTAAAGGAGTGGTGTTCTTAATAGACCCTCCATACCTATCAACAGATTGTTCTACTTATGCCAGTGATAATTATTGGAAGTTGAAGGATTATTTAGATGTACTCAAAGTACTACAAAATCAAAATTACTTTTATTTCACATCAAATAAGAGTAGTATTATTGAGTTATGTGAATGGATTGGAGACAATACAGGAGCTGTAAATCCTTTTGATAAGGCTGATATTAAAACACACTTTACAACGATGAATCAAAGCTCCAGCTATACTGATATGATGTTGTTTAAGTGGGAGACATCAACTACATAGTTTAAATACAATTTAAAAGGCATTTAAATACTAATTAAATGCCTTTTAAAAACGAACTCCGTATTGCACTGCATTGCCTTAAAAATTTGTACTTTTGGATTTGCCGATTATACAATCAGTTGTATTCATAAGAGTTATTAATTTTTAAGTATACAAAATTCTAAAGTTTTAGTATGTGAAGCTAAAATAGTTAAAGCTCTTCTATATGCAAATAGAAGAGCTTTAATTAATATGCAATATTTATATTAATCATGACCTCCGTGTCCACCACCATTGCCACCACCACCATTGCCACCACCATGTCCGTCATCATCAAATCCAGGTAATACAAATCCTAAAAAAGTATCACCATGTGCTTTATGTTTTTCCCAGGAATCGGCATTTATTATCATAACTCTACCCTTATGAAGGATTTTATACCTAACTGTGCATTGAATACTTACTGCAGCAAATAAAAATATAGCTACCAATAATTTTAATTTTTTTTTCATACTAAGTTAATTTAAGTTAATTTTTAAAAAAAATGGGGTTAATAAATTTAAAAGAAATTTCTAGTTAAGTATATGATAAATATCAGTTTTAAATGTAACTTTAGTATCTAAATTCACAGTAAACTAGTTATATTTATTTGGATATTATTTAGACCTTTTTCAAAAATGACTAAACTTGCAACATAGCAAATCTAAAGAAAAGGGAGGTGCGACTGTGGCAACTTATTGATTGATAGTTAGATTACCATATTTTACTTAAAAAAAGTAAAATTTACAATAACGACATCTTTAAATTTCTGATTATTAGCTATGTG
>Ga0209345_10000983_pt1 | contig 36462 bp, 29 predicted proteins | sample Cruoilmetagenom7_FD_187294 | JGI IMG/M metagenome (GOLD analysis project Ga0209345, IMG submission 187294) | Oil polluted marine microbial communities from Coal Oil Point, Santa Barbara, California, USA - Sample 7 (SPAdes) (version 2) | ecosystem: Environmental > Aquatic > Marine > Oil seeps ...
CCGCAAAACCCTGATTGCTCAATACCTTCGTTATCGCCGAAGTCAAAGTCGTCTTACCATGATCAACATGACCTATCGTCCCTATATTCACATGCGGCTTTGTCCTCTCAAACTTCTTCTTAGACATCCCCGTATCCTCCTTCTGTCTTTGACCCTATTAACAAGACAGGCAAGAATTCACAGCAAGTTCCAATGAACATCAACCTTTGGTAACTGTTCATGGAGGAAGGCCTACATAGGTCACTTTTTCACTCCGCTTAAGAATTTCCAAAGGCACTAAGGTTCACTTCGCCAAAAGCTTCACCAAATCTTGCAAACTCGCTCGTTCCTCTCTCAAACGAACACAATATTTCTCTAAGCTTCACCAAGAAGCTTAGTGGAAATTCTCAAAACTATCTCTGAAAAACAACCTTTGCTTTCCTTTTTGTACTCAATTGAAAGCGTAGTAAACGTTCACAAAAAAAATTCTATCAACATTTACTATATAATGTGTTTGGAGCCCACGACCGGGGTTGAACCGGTGACCTCTTCCTTACCAAGGAAGCGCTCCACCACTGAGCTACGCGGGCTGTATAGATATGGAGCGGGAAACGGGACTCGAACCCGTGACCCTCAGCTTGGAAGGCTGACGCTCTAACCAACTGAGCTACTCCCGCAATAAGCTTTGAAATGGCTTTGAAATGGCTTTGAAATGGCTTTGAAATGCCGACAGAGAATGGTGGAGAGGGGAGGATTCGAACCTCCGAAGGCATCGCCGACAGATTTACAGTCTGTTCCCTTTGGCCGCTCGGGAACCCCTCCACAATTTAAGCCGTTAGCGATTGGTTTAAACTAAAGACTAACGGCCGGTTTTTATACATGGAGCTGGCGATGGGACTCGAACCCGCAGCCTGCTGATTACAAATCAGCTGCTCTACCAATTGAGCTACGCCAGCATAATCTGAAAGTATAACAATACTTCAGGATAAAATCAATGCCAAAAATGTCCTGAAATGCTCTTTAAATCCATGTTAAGGATGATTTTTCATCCTTTTCTCTATTTTTTATCAATATTTATAATTAATATATTTATATATTTATTAGCTTTTTCAGCGAACCATCAACAAATCCTTGAAACCGCTTCCTAAGGGACGATACCGAAATAACTCCTCAATCCTCAAAATTAGGACTCAAATTTAATATCTGAAAACGCAAAACCTCAGAAATAGTCAAACCTATTTTGAGGATTTTGTAATTATAATTAATAAGTTGGTCTCCTTTTTTGTTTTAGTTTCGTGTTTTAGTTACGTTGCGTACTTATATCATATCTGTTAGCTCTGTCAAGAACTCTTTGCTTCACTTTTTAGATTTTCAGATATTAAATTTCACAAGACCAGAGGGAGGAATCCGAGTAATTCATACATTTAAGTATGTCATCGAGGATTCCGACCGATAACACAGTGAAATTTAATATCTGAAAATCTATAGTTGAAATTACATACTACTGGTTAACCGAATATTTACGATATATTACTTTAACTTCTTTAAATGCCGCAACCTTGACAAATCTGCCCACCAATGCTACAAAAGATTTCGACCTGTGCAGTTGGTTGGAATATGACTTGAATGATCTTTGACGAACCTTCTTGATTCATTTTGATAAAGATTCTTAGTGAGTGAAGCTGAAAATTGCAGATTGTTTGAGGGAGCTTGCGACCGAGTTATCTGCAATTTAGCGTAACGAATTTAGAATCTTCAAAACGAATCAAGTCGTGAGGAGAAGATTATTCAAGTCATAAGCACTATTGCTGAGTAACTGCACAGCTTGAAAGATTTGGCTTGGAGGCACACCTCACCATGCAGGATATTAAAAACATGACAATTGATGAGTTGGAAAACCTGGTCTTAAGTCTGGGTGAAGACCGATACAAGGCCACCCAGATAGCTAGATGGGTTTATCAATACGGAGCCACGTCATTCGATGGAATGACCAACCTCTCCAAAAGGCTGAGGGAAAAATTGAGTAGGCTTTGCTATGTAAGTGTATTGTCCCCTGTCAAAAAAATCGATTCAAAAGACGGAACCCGAAAGTATCTTTTCAGCCTTGAGGATAACAACCCGATCGAGAGCGTTCTAATATCTGAAACAGATCATCTGACCCTATGTATTTCTACGCAGGTGGGTTGTGCCTTTGGATGTAAATTTTGCCTAACCGGTATAGGGGGGTTCTCAAGAAACCTCAATACAGCAGAAATAATCAACCAAATATGCTGCGTCAAGGATTCCCTACCGAATGACCGCAGAATATCTAACATTGTTTTGATGGGGATGGGAGAACCTCTGGCAAACTATAAAAATATACTGAAAGCGCTCCACGTACTTACCGACCCTAACGCCCTACAATTCTCCACCAGAAAGATAACTCTATCCACTGCAGGTTTAGTGCCGGAGATAAAGAGGTTGGGGAAAGATATTCGGGTGAATTTAGCAGTGTCCTTGAACGCTGCAAAAGACAGTACCAGAGACTATTTGATGCCTATTAACAAGAAATATCCACTCGATGCATTGTTAAGAGCCTGCCGTGAATTTCCACTTCCCCACAGGAAAAGGATTACCTTCGAATACATCCTAATAAAAGGGATAAACGATTCAGTCCATGACGCAAAAAGGTTGGCAAGTATCCTCAAAGGTATGAGGTGTAAGATCAACCTCATACCATTTAATGAACACCCGGCCTCTGAGTTCAGGAGGCCGAACGATAAAGTGATAAAAATGTTTCAACGAACCTTGATCTCTTCCAGTTACACTTCCACCATAAGGACCACCAAAGGCTCCGACATCCTTGCTGCCTGCGGACAGCTAGGATACAGTTACTTAGACTCCTAACACCTCTTTACCTGCTTTTATTATCCTTGCCAACTCCACTGTCTGCTTGGCAAGTGCCCTATAGGTTTTCAGAGAATAGCCCCCCTGACAATGGCTTAAAAACATAATTCAAATGAGTTTCAAAATTTCTGGTTGACTATCGGGGAAGTCTGTCATATATTATTCTTAAATTAAATATTTTGTAAATAATGTCAATTGAAGATCGATTGGGGGATCGTCCAGCGGCAGGACTCCAGGCTCTGGATCTGGCTACAGGGGTTCGAATCCCTTTCCCCCAGCCACTACAAAGATGATCACACCTTGACCCTGCGAAACTCTTTATCCCTGTAATTTATAGATTTAAATATGTTTACTATTCAATACTCCACTTCTTCTCGAAAGCCTATCACGTATGCAAGCATCAGCATAGGATAACATTATGCGTAAAACAGGAATAGTCAGAGACCGTAGGTATTTGGATCATATCACTTCGGACTTTCATCCAGAAAACCCCCACCGATTAGAGGTCATTTATGGGATGTTAGACGATAATGACATGGAAGAAAGATTTATTGAGATTCCCCCACGGTTTGCAACTGAGCAAGAGATCGGATTGGTCCATGCCCCTGAATATATCTCGCGAGTCGCGGCAACTGCGGATATGTCCCATGCGATGCTCGATCCTGATACCTGTACATCACCAAGATCCTACGATGCAGCGCGCTTGGCCGTAGGTGGAGTATTGGAATCTATCGATGCCATTATAAGTGGAGATGCGGATAACAGCTTTGCTTTCGTACGTCCTCCGGGTCATCATGCCGAATCCGACCGCGGCATGGGTTTCTGCCTCTTTAACAATGTCGCCATCGGTGCAAGGTATGCAATTCACAAATACTCCTTAGAGCGCATATTGATTGTAGACTGGGACCTTCACCACGGAAACGGAACCCAAAATACATTTTACTGTGATCCTACGGTGCTCTATTTTTCCATACACCAATATCCATACTACCCAGGAACCGGAAGCCTTAATGAAACAGGATCAGGTGATGGTACTGGCTTTACAGTAAATATTCCCCTCTCCGGTGGACAGGGTGACACAGATTATTTACTTATTCTTGAGAGGGTTTTATCACCTATCTGCCTTCAATTCAAACCTCAGTTTATCCTCATTTCGGCTGGATTTGACATCTATTTCAAAGATCCGCTGGGCAACATGAAGGTAACCCCAACAGGGTTTTCAAGGCTGGCTAGGCTCCTTTTGGAGACCGCTGAACACAGTTGTGGGGGCAATATCCTATTTGTCCTGGAAGGTGGATACCATCTGGAAGGCCTCAAGGAATCGGTTAAGGCTGTTCTTAACGAATTGACAGGCTCTTCCTTTTTTGCTAAAGAGGAGGCAAAGAGGGCAGACACCAAATCCTCCTCCGTTGAGGAGTTAATAGAAAGGGTGATCCATGTCCACGAGAATTTTTGGGACTTCTCTAAGGTTTAATAATAAAGGACGGGTTCTCTTTTCCCCTTTCCTCCTCTTCCTGCAAAGCAGAAGTCACACTCCTTTCTATCAGTCCGACAAGAAAGGGATTATGGGATAAAGGAATATTGTTGTCTTTCAATGATAGAGATGTTGCAAAGCATACTCTGGCCTGCTCTTCGTCCCCTTGCCTATAAATGATGTAAGCCATTTCTTCAAGCCTTTTTTGGTACAAAAGGCATCTCTCTTCATCGAATAATTGTTCTGCAGCATCACTGTATATCTTCACAATACGTTCCTGTTTTTGGATCGGGGAGAGGATCAGCTTGCTTTCGTTTGTCTCCCGTACCATTTCATTATATCTTTCAATCTCATTAGGAGGTATCGTCCAGGTAGCGAATTCTCGAAGCTCAAACAGAGAACCGGAACGTGCTAAAAGGTACCCATCGGCCCTTACTGATTCCTCCCCAAAACAAGAGTATATAAGCGGCCTTTGAATCGCGTCGCCGGGTTGCCCGATTTCATCCTTCCATTGTAGATAACCCTCTGGCAGAGAGTATCCCTTCTGAACAGTCAAGTCATACCCCTCTTCTATAAGGTATTGGCAGTAAGATGGTTCTGCTTCCACTATAGGCATGGGGCTCTCTTCTTTTAACCTTGTCAAATACTCCCTGTACATCTTTCTCGTAATTTCCGCACCCTGGAATTCCCTTATCCCTTCTCTATCATTCACCAATATCTCAAAGAAACATAGCCCCCTAGTAGATCTAGGGCGGATTAGCCAGACCAATCTATCCCCTAGACCATCTATGGAGGATAGATATCCTTCGGATACCCTGGAAGGTGGCTGAAAAATAGAGGCGCGCAAATCCTCTGATCTGCTATCCTCTACTTCAACACCTTTCTGTTTTAAGCGATAGAGTGATCTCTTAATAGCCTTCTTGACACCATTGTCTCCAGTCTTTGCAGCCATTTCATGGAGCAGATCTACAGATCCCAGTACAGGAAGGAACACGAGAGATTGCGCAATCGCCAGGTCCATCTTCTCGCTTTTCCCCACAAACTTAGCTAATAAAGGCAAAGATTTCTCCCCTTCTTCTTCGATCAGCTCTTCGACGACCGCGCTTTGAAGTTGGCCATTTAAGTCATCGATCCGAGCATCTATTCCAGCAGGCAGATCATCACCAGAGCCTCTTGATAACCCGCTACATTCTTCCTTCAATGCAAAAGCGGCCTTCAAAGAGCGATAATATCCATCACCCAGGCCATCACCCAGGGTTACCCCTAATTTATCCAATATCGCTAACGCCCTTATCCTTACAGCTATATCATATTCCTTGCCGGAGGCCACCCCCTCAAGAAGTGTTACGCTGTGAGGATCGTTTCTCAATTGATCAACGACATTACTGACCTCTTCAAGGCTCAAATGTCCCCCATTGATAATCTCCAGGATTCTCTTTCTATCCTTTGATTTTTGAGAGGGCTCTATCCTGTTTTCCGCTTTCTTTAAAGATTTATTCCTTGTCATCCCCTTTGCACCATCCTCCTATAGATATTCATCCAGCCCTTCCTCCTCCAACATTTTCACTATCTTCTTTACATCCTGAGAGCTATCCTTATCAGCTATGAGTATAGCATCCTCTGTATCCACGATAATCATACGTTCCAGACCAAGCGCTACTATGAGTTTGTCCCTTCCCTCCACCACAGTATCCCTGGTTTCCACGGCAAGACACTTCCCCTTCAATACGTTACCGTGTTCATCTCTCGACTGAACTTCATCCAATGAAGCCCAGGTACCCACATCGTTCCACCCAAAATCCGAGGGTATCACTACCGCAATATCCGATTTTTCCATAATGCCATAGTCTATGGAAACACCCTCGATATTTGAGTATACCCTTGAGACCATCTCCCTTTCTTGATCTGTCCCGATAACCTCTCTTACCTCCATTAGACCGCTATGTAATGAAGGAAGATGGGTTCTTATCTCTTCCAGGATCGTCGACACCTTCCAGATGAACATCCCGCTGTTCCAGAAGAAACCGCCCTGAGACAGGAACCTCCTGGCTGTTTCCATATCAGGCTTTTCCGTAAACCTTTCCACCTTGAAGAACTCCTTAGAACCGACTTGCCCCAACAATTCCCCTTTCTCTATGTACCCGAAGCCAATCGACGGGGACTTTGGTCTTATCCCCAATGTGACGAGATATCCGTCCTTAGACGCTACCTCTTTGGCAGCTAAGACAGTCTCGAGGAAAGATTCTTCAGCTTCTATATGGTGATCAGCAGGCAAGACGATCATTATGCCTTCAGGGTCTTTACGTTCGATATGCAAGGCGGCAAGTCCGACACAGGGCGCTGTGTTCCGGCCCACAGGTTCCACAATAATGTTCTCTTCCGGAAGACCTGTCTGTTCTTTTGTCTCCTCAAGATGAAGCATATTTATCACCGCATAGATGCTCTCCTCAGAGATTAGAGGGCTCAGCCTATCGATTGTCTTCTTGATCATGGTCCGTTTGCCGACAATCTCCAAAAGCTGCTTGGGCTTTGATCTCCTGCTCCTGGGCCAAAACCTGGTTCCTTGCCCTCCTGCCATTATCACAGCAAACACGGAAATCCTCCAATGTTTCAAAACCTTATTTCTACCCCGGTACCAACAAAATGACGACTCTCATCCTCCCCATCTACAAATTCATGATTCTCTACCCGCTCAAAGCCGTACCTTACCCTAATTTCAATCATATCACCCATATTATACGATAGATCGATCCCAAATTGATAATGGTCTTCCGAAGAGGATTCACTCTTTCCTCTCCCCTCAATATCGAAATCTATGCCTGCTTTAAGATCATCAGTCACGTACTTTGTAGCTCTGATAAATATATCCTCAGTATCACTTCCCATATGATGTCCTATGATTGAATCTTCATATTTGTAGCCCGTCCCATATACACTGTGGGTATACCAGACTTTCGGAGATCCATCAACATGATTATATGCGTATTCCACCCTTAAATCAACCTTCCCGTCACGTGTTAATCGAGGGACGTAGATACCTGCCAGATATCCTCTTTTAGTAGGGAGGCCACCCGCCTCATCCTCTCCTCCAAATTCTCCGTATATCTCGGTGTTCCTCAAGAAACCAAGTCTCAGACTGAAATCTACCGATGCGATCTGGTTGCTGGTATCTTCTTCAACACCGGAGATATTCTCCCCTATAATTACTTCCAGAATATCATCAAAACCGAGATTAGGCCTTCCTTCTCCACCCGTCATTACCACCCTTGACGCCCCTATCTCCAGGACCGGTAAAGGCTTGAAGTTCACCCTAAACCCGGTTAAATACGGTTCGGCTACTTCCCTGCGCTTTTCCAACTCCGTGATAAACCACGTAGCCTTAAACGGCCCAAGGTATCTAAAAATCCAAGGCAGGGTGATTGACCTGGGGTTGGAGATCTTAACCATATCAAAGGGTTCTGCATTATTTGTCATCAGTAAAGAACCGTGGTGTCCTGGGCCCCACCACAGGCAATCCCGTCCTATTTCTAGCTCGATATTTCCAAGGTTGAACTTTATGTAACCCTTCATTAGATCGAGTTCAACCTCTTCCTCGTCATCGAGGTTCTCATTGTACTTCAATATGGGTTGATAATACAATGATAGAATACCATACAACCTGCCGCGACCCGAGATCTTTACAAAAACGTTGCCATTATCACCATATTCAACCCCGTTATTGTTATATACCGGGTACGCTCCATCGAGAAAACCATACATAACACTTATTTCATCTATCGGCTTAATATTTGTCCTTGCCCTAAATTCCTCTGGTATTCTCAGGTCTGCCAGTTCGTATCTAAACTCCTCTCTGGCCCTTTCCAAAAGATGAAGGGTTACCCCATCTATCTCCCTCTCTGTCTCTTCATCCTCCAGGGAATCGGTTGCTTCATCAATAAGCCCGGCAACCTCAATCCTGGTGAGTGGCCTCGTAGTCATCAAACCACTCTTTGTCAATCCGAATGAAGCCAACCTTTCAAGAGCAGGATAGATCCAATTATCTAAGTTAACATTTACCGATGTATCAGGGAAGGCAGGCAGGGGAAAAAGGAGGGCCGTGAGGGCAACAAGAATGATCTGCAATCTCGTTTTACATGCTCTTCCACTCACCTGTTTCTTCTCACGCCACATATAGATTTCCAGATATCAAAAATTTTGAAAACCTACACCTCAAAATAAACTCACCAGGACAATAAATACTGCAACACTAGAAGCGGTCACCAGACCAAATTTGACAGCCTCTATGATCTTGTCTATTTTAGGCACTATCTCCAAGGCCAACACCTTTGGTGGAACATATATTATGTCACCCGCCTCAACAATCGAGAGTTCATCCATTCTCTCTAGGCTTCCATCTACTCTTACTATCAACGTTCTGTCAATATCAGCATCCTCTCCATACCCCCCAGCCCTGTCTATAAAATACTCTCCTTTCTTGTACCCCATATAGGATATCCACGTGGGCCTCATTACAGCTCCGATAACACTTACTGTTGCGGCCACCCTGGGAATATGTATAGTATCACCCGCCATAAGGATAATATCGTGCCTGCCTCCTTTATCTTTCAGGATATCCTCCATACGTATTATTACCCTCACCCGGTCAGGTGGCAACAGGTCAGAATCCTTAAACTTCCTGGCCTTACTGACCACTGCAGGGGAGCTCTCAAAGGCTCCGATAAAACCTTCAACAGTCTGTCCCGTAGCGCTTGCAATGCCAGGTGCCATTGCAATCGCCGCTGCTTCTGCCGGTTCGTCTTCTCCTACTACAACAGTACCGGCATTTGCTTCAAAAAGTTGTGGTTCCGCCCCCGCCCCTTTTTCTTTCCGCCATAACCATGAACTGCGTGCCAAGGCTTGTTTATATTGAAGTTCATTCAATTCCTCTACCTGCGTATTTACAAGTATTAAGTCTTTACTCATCTCGCTTGATCGGACATGTTCCCCCATCCGGGACAGAACCGTTCCCTTAGGATAGGCAAACCTTGTGAGCCCCCCGGCCCGCTGCAAAACATCGTTCATCCTATCTTCCTTTCCGTACAGAGCATAAGTGCCGGGGTATTTTACTTCGCCACTCACAGTAACCCATCTCGGTTTTTCATAAAACTCTGATTTTTTCCTGACAGTCACCACATCCTCATCTTCAAGGAGAATATTTTGAGATTCATCCCCACTTCTCAGCAACTCCAGATTTACCCTTATTATCTCTGTCTGCCCTTCGCTTCTAGCCTTTGCAATATCTACCTCTTGAATTGTCCCGGGAAGAAGTCCGCCGGCAGCAATGAGTATATCATCTACTCGCATTCCCTCAAAACGTATATATTTTCCAGGTCTTTGCACCGCTCCAAAAACAGATATTTCATGGGGAGGCACAAACTCTTTTTCCTTCAACGAATATACCCTCAAATGGTCCCTATCCTGAAGTTCTAAGTCCTCCGACTTATCTCCCGCAAGGACTTTCCTTATGTTGACACGTATATTTGCATAAGTTTCTTTTTCAAAATCGTACCGCAGAAGATCCGCCCGCTCTAAATATACATTTGGTAAAACCCCTCCAGCCTTTACCAATAAATCACTCATACGCATCTTCTCCGAACGTTCATAATCACCCGAGCGCTGAACAGCACCAGAAATCTTAACCATTCGCTCAGGAAGAAATTTTACATCCCATTTCGAATAGACGACGACCCTATCCATTGGCGCAAGTTCGATATCGTGAATCAGGTCTTTTGCCAACGCTCTTTTCAGATCAATTGGAATGAGTGTGGTGGTCTTATCGTCCTGATTCAGCCTTATCACATCCGCCCTCTTAAGATGCGCCTCTCCCAGTGGTCTATTTATATCCGAGAAAAAATCGGAAACCCTCATATTCTCTTTCAGTTCATACTCGCCCGGTCTCTCAACCTTTCCCTCCAGGGTTACCATATTTATTATCTCCGGAAGGATCGAAGAGACCTTCACCGAATCACCAGAAAAGAGTTCAGGGTTTGAAGCTGGAACATCCTTACTCATGTCAACATCTATGATGATCTTCTCCTTGTTTGGTCTAACGGATTTGATCTGTATGCTTTGAAGCATTCCAGTAGGTTTCACCCCATTTGCAAGGTGGATCAGGTCTCTGAGTCTTTCATGTTTTTTCAATTCATAGATGCAAGGACGGTTAACCTCGCCCTCCACTGATGCCAGCTTGACTACCTTTGAAACAAAAATTGTATCTCCCGGCTTGAGTCGTAAATCGGATCTATTATCTCCCTTTAAAAGGTAATCATAGAAGTCGATTCTAATCGTCTTGTTGTTTCTGAACAACTTTATATCTCTTAGCGACCCGAAATCAGCAGGGCCTCCACAGGCATAAAGGGCATTGAAGAGCGTTGTCACAGCGCTAACCGCATAACTACCCGGCCGAAACACCCCGCCCGTAATAAAAATCTGGATGCTTCTCAGTTTGTCCAAAGTAACAATCAAATTCGTCTCTCCACGAAAGCTCCTCTTAAGCTTTTTCCTAACTGCGTCCTGAAACTGAACAATGGTCATCCCTCTGGCGACGAAGTGCCCCACTCTCGGTATTGAGACAGCGCCTTCCTTATCGAGGGACAAACTAACGGTCGTCAGCTCAATACTATCCCCCCAGTAATGAATGATTGCCCGGTCTCCAGGATTCAGGACATAATCCGGAGGGATTGTAATGTCGACATACGAAGATACGATATCCAGGGGACCGACAAACCCTGAAAGCGCATCCCTGTCGATAACCTGCAGCACCCCTCCTGCCGCAATCTTTTTTTCTATAGAGAGTATCCTTTTTCTTGCCGGCATGAAAAAATCCAACCCGAATCGTTGTTTTGACTTGATAAACCCTCTCTCCTTCTGGGCAATCCCCTCTTCTTTCTCATATCCTCCCTCTTTTTCTTCTCTCTCTTCAGGATGTTTCTCTATCCTGTATTCCTTCAGGCCACCCCCTTTTTCCTCTATCACAGATTTGTCCTCTAAAGCTTCCTCAGGGCTCTTCTTCAGCATCTCGATTATATCCGGCGTAACCCGCCCACCAGTCTCTGCCAACGCATCTTCCACTGCCTTTCTTTGTGATGGGGTGAGCATCTTCACTGCCTGACGCTGTGAAGGTGTTAAACTCCTTGCATTTAAACCTGCCGGCATCTGTGACGGAAGCAACGGTCCTTCCTGTGCGAGGACACCAGAAGAAAGGGCGGTAAGCATCATAAATGTAACCGCCAAGAATAGGAATCGACATGCTCTATTCATCTCAGAAGATCACCTCCATATAGGTACTAGGTGTTAGGTACTATCGATTTTCATATATTAAATTTCACAAGGCCAGAGGGAGGAAACCGAGTAAGTCGTACATTGTAATACGTCGTCGAGGGTTCCGACCGATAACGCAGTGAAATTTAATATATGGAAATAGATAGGTGTTGGTTTACTTAATTTGTAGCCTTTCGAGATATATCCCTCTCTGCTTTTGCATTCTTGATGAATTCCAGAAAGAACGCTAAAAAAATCCCCATAAATAATGAGACAACAAAACTCAACATCACCATTCGGGTTCTTCCGGGTTTTATCCTTCTATCCGGCACCCTCGGAGGGTCTATTATCTTAAAGGCAAAGTTCTCCTTGACCTCCGACATCATGGCAGCCTCTATCTGCTGGGCAATCAGATTATAAACTTTCTGCCTGATAAGGGGGTCCGATGTTCTCGCCAGTTGTTCGTCCAGATATTTCTTGTTGATCATTGCCGCCCTTTTTGCCTCACTAGTCATATGGTCAAGCAATGCTACGAGAAAATAGTCAACCATCTTTGCCGCCATTTCAGGATCATAGAATTCAATTGAAACAGTTATTGTATTATCTTTAATGTTACTGCCTACGCTAACAATACTGTTTAATGCCCTCAGTCCATCCCATACTGTAGGCCCCTTCTTCTCCCCTTTCTCCTTGTCGCCATGATTTATTGGAGCATCGTGCGTTGCTCTTTCAACAAATCCTCGGATGAATACAAATGGGTTCAAAGTAAAACCTCTCTCTTCATCCCCTTCTTTCCAGTCATCTTTAACCTCATCCCATTGCTCCGGGAAAAAGACAGGCAACAAATCATACCTCTTTATTATTTTCTCTCTTAGGATCTTCGACTTCAGAAGGTTAATAATCTCCGATGACGATGACGAGCCCGGCACTGCCATTCCCGGTATCCCGCCAAACCGGCTCACCAGAGCAGACACCCCTCCGCCACCCGTCTCACCCTGTGCTACTGAAGTTATAACTGCCTCAGATTTATATATGTTTACCATGAACAAGGAACGTATGGCTGTGGCAAAAACACTCACAATAACGAGTAAGATTATGAGGACCTTCCGATTCCATATAATCAGCCAGTAATCCAGGAGATTTATCTCTTCCTCTATTTCCTCTACATATCTATCTTCCACTGCATTGCCCCTCTTTGCACGCCAGGAAACTCCCTGGAAACCAACCGGCCATGTCGATATTTACAAACGTATAGGAGAGGCGAAGGTCAGGAAAGGCGAAAATTAACACAAGAACTCGAATGACTCGCAAGGTTAAGCCACCATTTCTCATCATCTGTCATTCCATCTTGTCCAATTATCACTTCGCAAACGTCTGAACCTCAGGTGCAGGCAGATGATCCTCTGAACGATTAGGAATGTAGGTGGGGACTATCTCTTCAAGGGTGTTAATTATGGAGGGGGTATCTTGGAGATGGGCAGAAGCTTTCAACTCTTCGATCTTCTTAAACAAGACATCTTGAGAAAAAGCCTGGCTGATCCTGGCTTTGAATATCTTTGGATGGGCTGTGGGTTCAATACCCTCCTCGTCGGTCAAGAGCTCCTCAAAAAGCTTCTCTCCAGGTCGTATGCCCGTAAAAACAATGGGAATATCCTTCTCCGGTTCCAGCCCGGAAAGTCTTATCAGGTCCTGCGCAACATCATATATCTTTACTGGTTCACCCATATCCAGGACAAAGACATCTCCTTCCTTTCCCATAGCCCCTGCCTGCAAAACCAAGAGAACGGCCTCCGGCACTGTCATAAAATAGCGCTTCATATCCGGGTGCGTCACAGTCACCGGCCCGCCCTTCTCAATCTGTTGCTGGAAGGTAGGGATAACACTTCCCCTGCTGCCCAAAACATTGCCAAACCGCACGACAACAAACTTTGTAGTTTCCTTGTGGTTGAGGTTCGTAATTACCATCTCCGAGACCCTCTTGGTAGCGCCCATAACACTCGTGGGGTTGACCACCTTGTCCGTGGAGATGAAGATGAACTTCTTCACCTTCTTCCTGTAGGAGAGTTCCCCTAGTATCTTTGTGCCCAATATGTTAACCTGAACACCCTCTTCCGGAAATTTCTCAACAACAGGCACGTGCTTGTAGGCTGCAGCATGAAATACTACCTGTGGTAAAAACCTATCGAAAAGAGATTCCATCTTTTCCTGATCAAGGATGTCTCCCAGTATAGGATAAACGGAAAGGCCGGGACAACGTTCTCTCATCTCTTCATTTATATAAAAAAGTCCGGTTTCCTCACGATCCAAAAGGATGAGAGTCTGCGGCTCAAACTGGGAGACCTGCCTTGCCAGTTCGGAACCGATAGATCCTCCTGCCCCTGTGACCAGAACTCTTTTCCCCTTCAACGTCCCTTTTACCTGGGCGTATTCGATCTTTACCGGCTCTCGACCCAACAAATCCGCCAGGTCAATCTTCTTTATGTCGAGGATGCTGATATTCTTGAATATGATTTCCTTGGTGCCAGGTATGATATGAATCTCATTTATACCTGCTTTGCGTATGTAAAAAACAATATCCCTGATTTCCTTAGAAGGGGCTGATGGCATGGCTACCACGGCCAACTCCACGTTCAGTTTCATTGAAATCCTAGGAATATCCCGCCTCCTTCCCATTACCTTAACATCATGTATAGAGACATTTCTTTTCGACGGATCATCGTCTATAAAGGCTACAGGCAAATATGGAGAGTCTTTCACTCTCTTCATATCCCTCACAATCTGCTCCCCCGCATTTCCGGCGCCGATAATCAACGTGTTCTTCTTCCTAACAGCAGTTTGTTTTTTCATCTCGAAATAGACACGTTTGGATATCCGGAGCCCCCCCACTATGAGGATAGAGAGGAAATAATCGACTAACAATACTGAGCTAGGGAAGCCTGAAAATTCCCCGTCATAGGCAAAAGGTAATATCGAGGCCGAGATTATCAAAAAACTCACGGTTTGAGCCTTTACTACCTTTATAAGCTCGTATAGACCCACATAAGACCATTTGAAATGGTAGACCTGAAAGAGGTGAAAGATGAAGATCTTTACAGAAACGAAAAAACAAAGATAAACAAGAAACCGGTCAAGATAATCGCTCGGAACTCCCCACTCAAAACAGAGTAAAAAAGAGAGATACAAAGACAGACTAAAAAGGACGGCATCCAGAAGTAAAAAGAAGAGAAGCCTCTTTAGGCGGGTTACTCTGAACAGTCTCTTAAAAAAAAGGTTTGAAAACATTGCCCCCTTATTGAATCTTGAATAAATTGATAAGATATATCAAACGTTCTTAACAACACAAGTTCAATTAAAGTAATCGCAATATCAAAACTTATTTTTGGCAAGACAAAAGTTCGGATCTATAGTTTGAATTTCAAGGCGTTATCATTCGAAATCCCAGACGACGCACTAAAATGTGCGACTTAAACAAATGAGGAGATAAAACCCTATTTTTGCCAACTTGTCAATACTAAAAAATCAAAAGTTTTTCTTAGATGTTTCTTTTTTTCCTTCCTCATACTTCCTTTCAAATACTGAAACCACTCGCCTCTTATCATCATCTGTCAAATTTGAACCTGAAGGTAAACAAAGACCTTTTGAAAAGAGTTTTTCCGACAGATGAGAACCGTAATAGGGGAACCCTCTGAAAACAGGTTGCAGGTGCAATGGCTTCCACAATGGACATGATTCGATGTCTTCATACTCAAGGGCCAGTTGAATATCATCTCTTGTTGCACCAAATTCCTTCGGTTCAATTATTATACAAGTCAACCATCGATTACTCCTGCCGAAATCCGCCTCTGGCATAAAAGAGATCCCCGGCAGCCTATCAAGCATTTTTTCATAGAAATAATAGTTTGCCCTGCGCGCTTTCACACGGTCATCCAAAACAATCAACTGCCCTCGACCAATTCCAGCCAGCACGTTACTCAGCCTATAGTTGTATCCAACCTGGGAATGCTGATAATGAGGCGCTGAATCTCTAGCCTGTGTTGAAAGAAATTTCGCTTTCCAAATCAAATCTTTATCATCTGAAACCAACATTCCGCCACCCGAGGTAGTTATGATTTTGTTTCCATTGAAAGAAAATGCACCGAATTTTCCAAATAATCCAGTATGTTTTTCTTCATAATAGGAACCCAATGATTCTGCCGCATCTTCTATTAAAACGATATCATTCTGTTTACATATTTCTACAATGGGATCAATATCCGCGCTTTGGCCATAAACGTGGGCCAGAATAACTGCTTTAGGTTTCTTCCCTTTTTTTATTCTATCTTCAATTGCCTCTTCTAGAAAATTGACATCCATGTTCCATGTTTTATCTTCACTATCTACAAATACCGGGCAAGCCCCTTGATAGACGACAGGGTTGGCGCTTGCTGCGAAAGTAAAAGCCGAGCAAATAACTTCGTCACCTCTCCGGACATTTGATAAAATTAGAGCCAAATGTATCGCTGCAGTTCCAGAACTTAGGGCTGTTGCATACTTAGCGCCTATGATCTCACAAAATTCCTTTTCAAAAAAATCAACATTGGGCCCGTTTGGGGAGATCCAATTTACATCAAATGCTTCTTTGATAAACGTAAGTTCTTTTCCACCCATATGGGGAGCGGAAAGATATATGTGGTCCTTTTCCACTGGCGTGTGCATCAGATGGCCATCTGAGATTATTTTATCCATTTCAGGCAAAACGTCTTTCTCTGCCTTTCGCCATTCCTCAGACTCTTTTTTCATACTCATCCTCAAAAACAACTGCTTCCACAGACTTTATTGCCTCACGCATCCATCCCCCTATATGAATTCAGCGAGGAACGAATACCCCCCTGACAATGGCTTAAAGGCATAATTCATTCAAATGAGTTTCAAAATTTCTGACCTGAGTTAATCATCCCCAGCATCCACAGAATGACTAACTTCCTTGGCAATCTCTTTTTTCACCATACTTTATACTATCACCTCAAAGATGGAATCGCAAACAAAATTGACATTTTCGCTGTTACCATTAGGTAACCTAAAAGATAACATGCTGACATAACACAAGAAAACGAATTTCTGACTGTAATTCTGTCGTAAATGATATAAATATCCGCTTTCATACACGTATTTTCTCAACCACCCACTCCCCCACGTTCCGATCGATAAACTCAATACCAAAAAGATAAATTTCCTTGTCTGTTCCCTGATACTTCTCGAAATATTTCTTTTCTTTAATCTGATTTAATGCTTTATTCTTATCCCCGTTAAATTTGAATTCAAAAATATAGATATCTTTGTCGATGATGACAGCATCTATCCTACCTTTGTTTGTCTTTATTTCTGCTTCTACCTTCAGCCCGATTAAAGAGAAAATCAAGTAAAAGATCGTCTGATAATATTTTTCTTTGTTTATTTGAAGATCATAAGGGATGTTGGCAAAAAAGATGCGCAAGGTATCAAAGAATAATTCAAAATCATGATCTCTTAATGCATCAATCAGTTTCCATGCATAACCATGAACAAACTCTTTTTCCACAAAAGAATATGCTTCAGTCAGGCATTCTGTCATTGAATTCTTTACCTCAAAATTTGGATATGCCAGGGTGTATTCCATTCTTTCTTTATTATATCCTGCAATTGTCAGATAACCGGTTTGAAAAAGTATTGGTATTGTTTTCAGATTTTCTATTTCGTATGAGCTAAATGCTGTTTCACTTATGTTTACTCCATCTAATCCTGTTAAATCAAAATCTTTTTCTTTGATCAGTTTTATCAAAAAGCTTGGTGTAGCACTCTCAAACCAGTAATTGCTGAATCTTACATTGTCGAATAAAAGAAGCATTGAAAATGGATTAAAAACCTTTTCACAAGTTCCACTAAAGCAAAAGCCATCATACCAATACGCTATTTTTTTAATAAGCTCGGCATTGCTGATATCTTCTGTCTCTGCAAACCGGTCTATATGCTCTTTAAAATTATCCTCCATTTCCTGTCTGGTTATTCCAAGAAGTGATGAATATCTGGTGTCCATGGAAATATCTTTCAGATTATTTAAACCGCTAAAAACCCCTGCCTTTGAAAATTTGCTCACACCTGTTAAAAGCACAAACCTGATATGTTCATCACAGGCTTTTATAATGGTATAAAAGCCTTTTAATATCTCGCGAAGCTCAACAGCCAGCTCTTTATTTTCTACATTGTCAATTATCGGTTTGTCGTATTCATCAATAAGGATAACGACTTTATTAATCTGGCTTAATTTAGTCATAAGTTCATCAAACTTGATATCACATTGCGTTTGTTTAAGACTAATTCCGTAAACCTGCGCTATTTTATCAAGCTGATATACAATATAGTTTATCAGCTCATCTTCGTTTCGTGCCTTTGATTTGCTGAAATCTATCCTCACTACCGGATGTTTTTCCCACGCATACTCTGCATTGTATATCCAAAGCCCATTAAAAAGCTCTTTTTCACCTTTAAATATCTCATTCAACGTGGAGATCAAAAGGCTTTTGCCGAACCTTCTCGGCCGGGAAAGGAAATATACACCCTTTGGATTTTCCACAAGATCGAATATCTTCTCAGTCTTATCTACATACAGATAATCATTTTGAATGATATCCGAAAATGTCTGTATCCCTATTGGAAGATTTTTCATATTCTCTATATCCACGAAGGACATAAAATGACGCGAAGTCTTTTTCTTTGTGCCCCTTCGTGCGCTTCGTGGAAAGGCACATACCTAGCTTCAAGACTTCCGCCATCTTCGGGTCCTTTCTCGCCTCCCCTTTACAGCAGATTGAAACTCCTCAGCGCTTCTGCAATCTCTTTGTTGCCTTCCGCAAATTTCCTCATCGCCTCGATCAGCCTGATCAATTTATCTTCATCAAAGCCTTGAACCTTAATCCTTACATCTTCAATCTGTCCCTCCATTGCACTTACCTTTGTCTCAAAAGGTCTGATCATAGTTCTTCGATCCCAAATGGCAAAACCGATTGTCACAGCCACAATTCCAGCAAATGCAGATATTATCGCAATAAGCACGTTGATCAATTGATCGAACCGCTTGTCTATCGACTCAAACCGCTTGTCAATCGACTCGAACCGCTTGTCAATCGCCTCGAACCGCTTGTCAATCGCCTCAAATCGATTGTCAATTTCACGCAAGATAGCCTTCTGCCCCTCTTCCAGCCTTGTAAGCCTTTCTACAATCTCCCTGTCAGTGATCCTCGGCGCAACCTCCACTGCCCATCCGATCGAATCGCTAAATACAAGCACAATCAAAACCATAATGATCCGCTTCATCTTTACACCCCCCTTCTGCTGCTCAGTGCCCTGACACCAGTCTGGCTGAATAAGTTAATACACACCTGACACGGTCATTGCCATGCCTTTTCCCTAACGCCCACCACCTTGACTCTTAATCAACACAGCTTAGGGTGGTTTGAAACCTATTCCCGCAAATCGGTTTCGGAGGGCCTTCCTCCATCTCTTATACAGTTCCCTAAGAGGCATTCCTCTTAGGTTCGTGGCACACTCGGTAGTGCTAAACATGTAGTGATGGATGATTGTCATTTAATAGCAGCAAAGCTTGTTCTGGTGGTAAATTCCATTAACACGTCCACTGCATATCGGCATCTCAAAAAAAATAACTTGACTTTTAATGATGCAGTCACTAATATTGCACAATGTATATTAGAAGAATATTGACGGACAAACTTTATAAACTGGTTGAGTCCTTTCCTGTAGTTGTTATAAGTGGAGCTCGGCAAGTCGGGAAAAGTACGCTGCTCCAAAATACATTGGGCATAGAGGGGGAAATTGTTGTTTTTGACCCTGTTATTGATATTGAAAACGCTCGGCAGGATCCTGAACTTTTTCTAAATAATCATCCCACCCCTCTGATTCTTGATGAAATCCAGTATGCTCCAGAGCTGGTTGCTTCGATAAAGCGGCGTGTTGACCTTAATCGCGCCCCGGGCCAATATATTCTTACAGGTTCCCAACAATGGGGCGTAATGAAATCAATGTCGGAAAGTCTTGCCGGCCGGGCCGTTTTTCTGGATCTGCACAGTTTTTGTCTGCTTGAAATCAGCCAAAGCGATTCAATTATGCCATGGATTGCAAGATGGCTGGATTCGCCGGATATATTCTTGAGCACAAGCCAATCACGACTTACACATAAAATAACTCTCTATGAACAGCTCTGGCGTGGTTTTTTGCCGGAAGCACAATTCCTGGCCTCTGAAGTCATCCCCGATTTTCTCAATGCTTACCAACGCACTTATATCGAGCGGGATGTAAGGATTTTGGCTAACGTATCAGATTTGCAGCTATTTGGCAGATTTCTTCAACTTGTTTCCGCCTTAACGGCACAGGAAATAAATCAAAGCCAGTTTGGCAGAGAATTGGGACTGACACCTCAAACAGCCCGAAGATGGCTCGATATCTTAAAAGCCACTTTTCAGTGGTTTGAAATTCCTGCATATTCAGGAAATTTAATAAAAAGGGTAAGCAATAAACCAAAAGGGTTTGTTGCAGACACAGGCCTTGCCTGTTCGACCCAGGCTATATCTACTCCTAAAGCCATAGGTGGTCATCCTCTCTGGGGAGCAATGTTTGAGACTGCTGTTGTAGCCGAATTAAGAAAACAGACTGCCTTTTTATCCCCAATGCCTAATTTTTATCACTGGAGGGCTTACAGCGGCGCTGAAGTTGATATTATACTGGAATATAACGGAAATTTCTACCCAATTGAAATAAAAGCTAAAACTAACCCTTCCCGCCGCGACACCATGGGAATTTCTGCGTTTCGTAAAAGATGTTCACAGATCAACATTGCCAAGGGTTTAGTTATTGCCCCATGTTCGGATATTATTCAGCTATCCGAACATGACTATGCCGTACCTTGGGACCTGGCATAAAAATAATTCCACATCTTGCCGGTCTTTTGGTCTGCCTACGGCGTTACATCCACCGGCACATATCTCGATATGCACCGGCGGATGTGCCTTGTGGGCGAACCAAAATCCGGCGCAATCTTGTGGAATTATTTCTTTTCGCGATCCTAAGTCTTCTACTTTTTTCAAGAGCTTGATCTCTGTATGCCAAGAGCGGTCTTCCCTATATCTCTGCCTCGCATCGAACAGTCGCATATAAAAGGCACTTCCAAAATCCAAAATCATCGTGAGATTTATATATCCCCATACCTCGAAATCAGGGTAAAGACTTTTTTCATCAGCGTCCTTGGAAATTCGGTTGAGAGCTTTCGCATAACAGATGCCTTATCTTCGGCCAATTTTATCCCGATTTTATCATAGGCTTCTAAGACACAGTCCCGAAACCTCAGCTCCTCGCTGACATAGGCAATACATGCATCAATGTGCCCCATGAATGCATCAATTTCCGTCTGAGAATACTCCTCCAAGAGCAGCCGTTCCAGCTTTCCATAATCCAGAAAGTCCTCTGTTTCCAAGAGATTCCAGCAGGTTGCCATAACTGCAGCCTTATTGATCCCTCCCTTCCAATGGATCGCCTCCACCGATTCCGGCTTACATTTAAACAGAACCCGCTCCATCTTTGTTGTGGTGACATACCACACAGCGCCTTCGTGTCCACTCAATTTGTCATCGTCCCGGGATTGAATGGTCGCTTGAAGTTTCTCACGTATACGTCCATAGGCGGCAACAGGGTCTTCCCCAGCCTTCAAGCAGCCCAGATGTGTTGGAATAGGAACCCCTAAGCGTTCAATTTCATCGATGGATCTGTATCGCCCATCCGCATCGACCCCAAACAGCAGGGCACAATCGAGTGGCGTGTCATAAAGCATCAAATGAGCGTTTCGGGACCCAAAAAGCTCGAAGCTCAGGGAACATCTGTTTAAAACGGGAAGATCCGGAATTAGCGGATAACGTTCCAGCATCTCTTTCCACATGTCGAGAAAGTTGCCCCACTTTCCATTTCGAAGGACAGGATGAAGCCGTAGTTTATACGTCACATGCCAATTGCTTTGGGCGTCCCTATATTGGTATGTAAAGATGTTTGTTCCATCAATCTTTTCGTAGATATCTATCTTTCTTACGGATGGAAAGTGAAATGCACCGGTCCGATCAAAAGGGTAATTCAATTTTGGTGTGGCCAAAATTCGCTGTGATGCTTCCCAGCCTTCCACTTTGAGCAACGCGAGTGCACCATAGCGGTAATCAGGCTTCAGCGACAGGTATCCCGCCAACCGCAAGCTGGAAAAAGGGTCTATTACATCAAAAGGTTCCAGCCACTTTTCCTCTAATTGGAGTAACGCCATGGCCTTGCTGATATCATTCATTTCAATATCCCTATCGCTCCCTGCCTACCGGCAGGCAGGTCGGTTGTTTCATTGCCATCTGCATCAAGTATTATTTACCTGTCCCGTCCCCTCCTGTTGACCTACTCTTTTGTCATTCAGTTGCCCAATCCTCGACTTTCAATTTGCCAATCCGACCAAATTCTTTTACATTATGAGTGACAACGGTTAGCTTGTTTGCCACGGCAATAGATGCGATCTGAGTATCTCTTTCACTGATCACCATACCTTCTCTTTCAAGTTTTGCCCGTATAATAGCATATTTCCACGCCGCTACCTCATCAAAAGAATATAGACCCAGTAATGACGATATATGTTTTATTTTCAATCGCCTTTCTTTCTTTTTCATCGGGGATTTTTCTATTCCGTACAATATTTCAGCCAGGGTAATGGTTGATATGGATAAATCTGTTGGAGAGTGTTTTTTAATCCGGTCGATTACTCTCATATCACCACGCATCCAATAACTGATGATATCAGTATCAAGCAGGTACATATCTCCCTCAGTTAATCCAAACTAAGATTTCTTGATGGCAACGCTTCAGGTGTTTCAAAATCCGGATCCATAGAGAAATTATCCCAGAAACCCTCCGGCCACCTGCTTCTTTCAAGTGGTTCAAGAATTACCTTGTCACCTTTTTTGCTGATTTTCACTTCATTCCCTTTAAACCGAAATTCTTTTGGTAACCGAACCGCTTGCGATCGACCGTTTTGAAATAATTTTGCTATTGATTCCATAGCCTACCCCCCTCTTCATTATATCGGTATATACTAGTATATACCATCTATCAGAAAGGTCAATCATAACTATATATCCTGATCAAAAAGCTGAAGTTCTCTTAGCAAACGTTCCTGTTCTGAGGTTAGCTCGACTATTTTTCTCTTCTTACTACCTGAAGGTTTATCCTGATTATAACGGATTTGGGGGGACGATTTTTGTGAGTTAACTAAAGCCTACGGGATCTTCAAAAAAGAAGCCCAATGCATCCACCCACAGTATACGCCCGAAACGGTTAATACCGATGGTTGGAAGGCTACCCAAAAAGCCTGGAAAGCCCTCTTCCCCTGTATCGTCTTAATTTGTTGTTTCCTCCATCTTTTCATAAAAATTCGAGACCGAGCCAGAAAAAAGCACAAAGAGTTCTACTTGCAAGCCGCTGAAAAGCTATGGAATTGTTACCGCTCTCAAACCAAAGCCTCTTTCTCTCAGCGTGTAAGGCGGCTTCATGAGTGGGCAATCGAAAAATCGCTTCCCGATGTTATCAAAGGCCCTATAGAGAAATTGCGTAAGAATCTGATGCTCTTCCGCTATTACTTTGAAAATAAAACTGTAGTGTTTTCGGGGGCTTGAAACTTTTCCGGCAATTACATCCTCGATTAGAACTTACGGTTTTCATGCATTTCCACCGCACCGATTAATAATCGGTGTGTTAGCGGAAGAGCATCCCTCATTTCAGCCTTATTATTTATTCTTTTTTAGCCTTATACTTTTTTACCTTTGCGCCTTTGCGTGAGATATATTCTTTTTCACCCGCTTTCTGACCAAATAACCAAAACCAAAAAATCCCGCAAAGCAAACTCCTAAAAAGAAAATTAATGTCAGCGTCCCATATCCTCGCATGGCCATAGCCCCAATCCCAACCACCAACTGCAAAACTCCATACCCCACCGACACCTTCCAGTGTGCAACTTCTATCTCATTTGCCAATAGTTGATACACATGCCTTCGGTGTGGCTTCAACAGACTCTCACCATCCATTAACCGTGCACACATAGTGCTCAACTCATCTGCATAAAAAGGAAAAAGAAACGCACAAAGAACCATAAAATCATTCAGACTATAAGACAGCCCCACCACCAGCCCGGCATACACAAAGCCAAGCAGAATGCTCCCCACATCCCCCATAAACACGCAGGCTTTCGGCATATTAAAGGGCAAAAAACCCATGCACGCCAAACCCATGCAAACGGCAAGGATAATGAGCGAATCATACCCTCCTGAGAGAGCCACAAATAAGGCAATCAGCCCAAACCCCACAACCCCGGTAATCCCGGCAATCCCGTTAATCCCGTCCATGAAGTTATAATAGTTCGTTGTTCCTGCAACAAATACAGCAAAAAAAGGTATAAGCAGGTAAACGAGCCACCCCCGACCCTCCCAATAGAATAGCCCAACCAACAGCCCGATCCCCGCCAAAAACTGAATCCCCAGTCGAACCTTAGGCAGGATCTCTCTGCGATCACCATAAAGGCTCAAAAGAGAAATCAGCCCCGCACACATCCAGAATAATATCGGAAGCCCCAACACCCAGGATGCCAGCAAAAAAGCGGCCAGAATACCAACCCCTCCGCCTTTTGGAACAACCCCCTCATGAGAACTCCGATCATTGGCCTTGTCTAAAAGCCCAAAACCATTGCCCCATCTGGTGACAAGCCAGGCACCAGCACTGCCGAGAACCAAAGAAGCTATATAAAGAATTAGATATTTCATTTTAAAAAAAGGGGGCCATAGGATGGGGAAAGGGAGACAGGAGGATGGAGGACATTCTAAAATCTTTCCTTTCTAACCTTTATGTAATTATGAAGCATTGCAGAAATCTTCCTTGTCGATTCCAGCAGCTCGTCACTGGCTGCTTTATCAAAAACACCTATTTCTACAGCCAGATAAAGTCGGGTACTCAATTCAGAACAAGAACCCTTTGAAGTTTGCTTGCATTTTCCATATTTCACAAAGAAATGCCTGGTACCAGGCCGAGGGCTGCTAAATCTAAGCTTCTTCAACTTTGCAATGAAATCCCTCCGCTTACAAGGATGCCACTTTTCGTCCATCTAATGACCTTTTGTTTAAATCTATCCCGTCAATAACAGGTAATTCATCACCATCATGTAAACTAAGAAGTATCCAATCTTCCAATACAGAACGTAGCTCTTTCCGGCACTCTTTCAAAGTGGACTTACAGGCATTAGTCCGGGGACATTCTGGGATTTCTCCCCAATAAGTTCCATCTTCCAGCTTTTCATAAATTGCCTTACCCATAGCCCTTTCCATGTAAGAAAGTAATCATACTCGTTACCTCCTGATAGTGACAATAAAAATTCGTCACTCGTTGCTATCTTCTTTAACGCCAAATGAAGATCTTCTGCAATATCTGCCCTCTCAAAATGCTCCACCACATATTTTCTGGCTTTTACTCCATATTTTTCCAAAAATTCTCTATCTTTATACATATCAATCACCACTGGCCATAAAGTAACCACCTGTTTTAGGAGCCCCTTTAAAAACAATCCTATTTTCATCCCGTAGTTTTTTAATCCACCGTTCGATGGTCTTTACCTTTCAAAGTTTCACTGCGGGCGTAATCAAAAACAGTATACTTGTCATTACCATGTATATGGTGACAACTTTTGATTTTATCGAAGAAATTTGGCGAAATCTGACCAATCTCTTCCTCACTATACGACGATGGCGTTATGTCAATTATTCTTGCGAGCGTTAAAGAAGTTCTATGCATATTAAAGCCTTGTTTTTGTCTGCATCTGATAGGGAAATTACTATCTACATCAAAAATACCGCCATTCCTTCCAATAGTACTATCAAAAACCAGCGGATTTCGTTCGTGGGGAATCCATTCACCAGAAAGCGGTTGTTCACTATAATAGGCCATGAGTTGTGAAACATAATCGCTATTTCCCTTGGTGGCTTCATTGATTAGCAACCACCATTTTCCCTTGTGCTCAAAAATCATAGGGTCGGCTGCATTAACACCACTTAAAATATCTTTTTGATACTCCCACTTTAAAGGAAATTCAATGCACTTATAAAGTCGGATAGAATTTGATTCAACGGTTTCTGGAATCATATACAGCTCTTGTTGGTATTCTAAGAGGTAAGGAAAAGACATGTGAAAAGATTCTTCGATTACAGGACCAAGTATTTCGTATCTTTGTTTATCAATAATCTCAACAGCGGTGATACATCCCCTCCTTTGTTTGTAAGGATAATCCTCTACAAAACAAACTGTCCTATTATTTTTTGTAACCACAAATGGGTCAGCAAAAAAACGGTTTGGAGGATTTATTATTTTAACACCTTTTCGCAGGATGGCATCACGCCAAGAACCAGCAACAAATGCGACACCCCACCTTTCTTTTTTACGTAAAACAAGACGTTTTATTATAAGCGTAAAGAATAGCAAGTCTGTCCGCAATAAATAGGAGATAGATTGAGCGCAAGTAGGTACCCTCAAGAGAGACCCTCCAAAAGTGGTTCTTTCTTCTGGTGAAGGAAAATGGTTGTTATTGGCGAATTGCAATATAATCTTGGCTAGATAGTAATTGCTTTCATTGAAAAGGTTAACAATGGTCTCCGTATAAGAACGAAGTGTTGGCATATTTCCTCTGAATATAACCAATCCACCATCAAGTTGCTCTGTTAATATCTGTATGATAAATCCGGTAGAAGGCTTTCGTAAGTAAACTTCCCAAAAGGCTGATGGCCCCCCACGATTCCAACGATTATCCCCATGGTGAAAGGATATTATCCCTTTTTTTGCTGACTTAAGTATATCTCCTTTAAATATACCAAGAGCGTTGCCTCTAATAATAAGATCTAAATCAAGTAGTTTTATTTTATCAATGCTTTCATCTGGGTAGCGTACAATTAATCCAGATGCTGAAAAAAGGGGCGTCAGATAAATGATGTCATTTTGATTGAATTCTTCTATGTTCAACATCCTATTGTGTTCTTTAATTTTTGAATTTGAAGAAAAAGCAGACAGAATCTTGTGCTCTGTAGCAGTAATAAGTTTAAAAATCACTAATTCTATAAACCGAATAAAACCATTAACTTTAATGTTGGACTTTATTTTCCCCAAAATTCCTTGTTGTGACTCCGTACTGCTGTTTAGTAAAAAGAAAATTTCTATTTGATTGCTTTTTGCTAATTCACTAACAGTATCGTAAAGATACTTACTGCAATTAGTGGATTTGAGAAGTATTCCAATTTTTGTCATATATAGCTCAATATCTCCTGTTTAACCTAAATCTGAGCGCCAACTTGAGGAAGTTATTTCGTCCCCGTCCCTAATCAATCTGCGGATCAAATATTGTCTCCAGCGAATGCCTCGGCATAAACCCGGTCTCCAACATTTGCCTATTATCAAAAACCAGATCACTTGCCAATTTATCATAACATGAATGAATCCATTCCCTTTTATTGCGTAAGATATAACCTGCAATACGTGTTGCAACCCAGACCGGAAACAGAGGAGCAGGTATAACAGGTTTATTTGGACAAACCCCAGATTTCTTAAAGGTCCGAATAATCGTATTAAATTGATAGTCTTCCGCATCACAAACATTTAATATGTCAACCCCAGGAGGTTGGGTTGATCTCTCCATGAGAAATTCGATAAAATCAACAAGATTAGGCTTGGCCAACGCAGACATCTTTTGCACCCCTGAACCAAATCGGATATAAGCCACATTCATGGGACCCAACACCCGGCGATTTAGGTTAAAGCTCCAATCACGATCATATACCGGGGCAAGTCGTAAGATGATCAGATTACGAATCGTGCCTCTATCGTATAAAGCAAGAAGCCTTCTTTCCGCATCGAGCTTACTTACGGCATAATCGCCGGAGGGCTTACATGTCTCGTCTTCAGAAACAGTCGTGCTCAGATTTTCCTCCCCATACACAGATACAGAAGAGAGGAAAATAAAACACGCATCAGGGTTGCTTTTTGAAGCTTCTTTTGCCAAATTTTCCGTCACTTCGCTATTCACACGCATGTATGTGGAAAAGGGTGTACCCCCGATTCTTTGATGAGCTAAACCCGCACAGTGAATGACTGTCTCAGGAGAATACTTATCACATATAGCATTGATCGAATCAAAATCGAGCAAATCTGCTTGTTCTAAAACTAAGCTTTTAGAGCAAGTGGGATATTTCTGGTGATAAATTCCTAACAAATTATTGCCGGATGATAGCCGGTTGCACAAAGCGCTTCCAACAAACCCACCGACGCCGGTAACTAAAACATTAGGCATTGATTCTTTCCACTTTCTCACATCTGTTACAGCTTGCACAGTTGATCAAACATGTCCGTCAGATTCTAACAACCTTATCATGTTATCTACGCAAACATCTTTCGTGAAATGCTTCGAAACATATCTAAGGCCGTTTTCCCCATACTCTTTAAGAATAGACCTTTCATTATACAGCTTAATAAACAGATCGGCTATATCCTCCACAGAACCATTGGAAAAGATTGAATAACCGCACTTAGACTCCATTATTAGCTTATGACCGTCGCTTGATTCTTGAAGAATTGCGACCACTGGTATAGATGCCGCCATATATCCTAATATTTTAGCAGGAACTACCGGCGTTTTGTTCAGACTGCTCAAACAGACAATCCCGGCATCAACGTTTTTTACGAGGTCAGGGTACTGATCCAGAGGAATAAGCTGCTTAAATACCACATTGTCAAGCGAATAATCTTCGACCATTTTCATCAACCTGCTTTTCTCTGTACCTTCTCCCACAAACAGAAAACAGATTTCATTTGATACGCTTTTAAGCTCTCTAGCGGCTTCTATCAATGTGTCAAGTCCTTGAGAAGGACCCATGACACCGGCAAAAAGGAAAATTAACTTCCCTTCAAGACGGAATCTATTCCTAAAATCGATGTTGGGTGCATCACGGTATGGAGCAACATCTATCCAGTTGGTAATAAGATGAGTTTTGTCAGGTGAAATTCCCTTCTTTTCAACCAAAAACCTGAGACTACACTCCGTATGGGAGGTTACTTTATCGGCAGAACGGTATGCAGTCATTTCTAGATACTCAAAGAACTTAATTAATAATGGGTTCTTCATGATCCCGAGGTCGATCGCATTTTGGGGGAAGATATCCTGAACATTAAGAACTAATCTTGCATTAAATTTTTTCTTAACCAAATTCCCCAGCATAGCAAAAGTAATAGGTGGCGTATAAACAGTGACTACATCGATATTCCTTTTCACGTATTTCCTAATATTGCACCAAAAAACATATGGTAACAATAGCTGAGAAAAACCTCTAAGTACATAATTCTCACTATTAAGGAACGGGGTCTTAACCCTAATTATAGAAACACCTCTCTCGTTTGAGAACGAGGTTAACGCATAGTGGTCTGTTTCTTTGCTCAATTTATTCGGAAGCCACGCAGTAGCCACTGTTACGTTATGGCCTGTGTCAATCAGCGCTTCGGCCAACTCTTGCATCATATTTGCAAGTGTGCTGATAACAGGAGGATAGTAAGGTGTAACTATCAGAGTGTTCATGTGACTATCAATCCAAATTGTTCAGACATAAAATTTAATCAGAAGTAATTCGTGATTTGACTTCTCAGGACATTAATAACGACCGAAGAGGGACTAAAATCTTCACATAGATCATATCTTGCGCTCCATTTCCCGCTTACAACGGCTTCAACTGATTCTACGATGTTAACGGGGTCGAGTCCTGCAACAATATGAGCCCCTGCTTCCACCGTCTCAGGTCGCTCTGTACTCTTTCGCAAGCTCACACATGGAACTTTATAAAACAAGCTTTCTTCAGGAGTTGTGCCCGAATCTGCAAGGAGACAGAAGGCATTCATACTGAGATGATTAAAATCGTAAAACCCCAACGGATCAATAATTCTTACCCCTTTGGGGGTTAAAACACCTTTGATTTTGCTTTTTGTTCGAGGATGCATAGGATAAATAACTTCTTTTTTGAACTTTTCATAAACCAAGCCGAGACCTTTCAGAATTGATTGAAGAGACTCAATATCATCGACATTTTCTTTTCTATGCGCAGTTACCGAAACATACTCTTTTGGGCTTAGATCCAAAGTATTCAGTATATTACTATTCTTAATTTTATCCTGAAATGCTCGCATGACTTCAAAGGTTGGGTTGCCGGAAACAAATATTTTTGAGGGATGAATATCTTCCCTGATAAGATTTTCCCTGTGATACTGGTTAAATGGAAGCAATATATCAGACATATGATCGATCAAAATACGATTCCTCTGTTCTGGCATTCGTTTGTCCCACGCTCGTAACCCTGCCTCCATATGAAATATTTTTACACCATGATGAGAAGCTGGCAGTACCGATATCCCGCTATGCGTGTCGCCGAGAACAACTAAGGCATCCGGTTTTGTTTTTTCAAATAACTCATCGCTTTTTCGGACAATGTCAGCGACTTCTCTGCCGTATGATTTCGTATCAATTTGAAGATCATAATCGGGCGTCCTCAACTCTAAATCCTCAAAGAAAAAATCTTTTAGTTCTCTCGTAAAGTTCTGACTCGTATAAACCATGATATGGTCAAAGTTCAGAGCATCCAACTTTTTCAATACTGACCACATTTTGATCATCTCAGGCCGCGTACCCATTATAGTCATCACTTTCATATTTTTCTCCACGTTTTTAAGAACGAATTCATTATTATTCCGACACAATTCTTACTTCCGGAAGCGGAATGATGAATTTTCCACCCTGTTTGAGATAATCCTGTCTCTTTTTGATGACTTCATTTGTAAAGGCCCAGGCAAATAGTACAATGTATTCAGGAAATTTGGATTGGGCAGTAAATTCCCATGGCTTAATTGGTACATGGGTTCCGGGCGTGAAGAAACCCTGTTTTGCAGGTGCATCATCAACAACATAATCCAGATATTTTTTATCAATACCGCAGTAATTCATAATGGTTGTTCCTCTGCCTGAAGCGCCATATCCTATAATTGTCTTACCTTCATTTTTCAGGCGATCAAGCAGTTTCATAAGCTGATCTCTTGTTTCATTTACCTTCGCAGCATACTTTGCGTATATGTCAATCTTATCAAATCCTCTATCCTCTTCATATTTCATCATATCTGTAACAGCAGACGTAATTTCCTCATTCCTTTTCCCAATATTCCTCGCATAGAAACGAACAGATCCTGATCTGACCCCAGGAATATGCCTTATGTCAAAAATTTCCATATCAAATCGTTTAAAAAAAAGCATTAGTGTCTTTAAAGAATAATAACTCATATGCTCGTGATAAATCATATCGTACTGCATCTCATCGATGAGAGTACCGAGATAATAAATTTCAAGTATGAATGTCCCGCTATCTTTTAGCACGGTTTTTATCCCTTTCATGACATCTACCATATCGTCAATATGAGCAAAGGAATAACTCGACAACACAGAATCAAACATACCGTACTTTTCTCTTATTTGAACAGCAAGTTCTTCGGTGAAAAAATCGTTTACAACCGTAATATCTCTCGATTCAATCTTTCTTACCACATTTGTCGCCGGATCAACTCCCACTGCCTTTACCCCTAAATCCGATAAGGGTTTAAGTAATACACCGTCATTACAACCGATTTCCAATGCTGAAGCTTGTGGCTTTCCTTTCAAAAAACGTGCATGCGTTTCCCTGGCAAACGCCTTAAAATGATCTACCAATGTGCCGATAGCCGAGGAAAAAAAGAAATAGTTTTCCTGAAACAAAATTTCAGCCGAAACGATATTTCTCACCTGAACCAGACAACAATCTTGACAGTAGTTGAGATCCAGTGGATAATATTTTTCATTAGGGAAATCCTTTTCTTTAAGGAAACCACCTGCTAATGGAACATTACCAAAGTCGAGTATTTTAACTAAATGAACTCCTTGACAAAATCGGCATGTGTCGCGCCTGATAAATTCTCCTGTTGGTTTAACTGTCATGGACACTATAACCTCCTTGAGTCAGAAAAAGGATCAACTTTCACAAGTCGCCATATTTTTGGCACATTAGCGAAGCAATTCCCGTGGCTGGATCAAATCCACGTCCTCTATCATAAGGCGGTGCTTTTTCAGCAAGTCAACCGTGCCTTCAAGATCGAGTACTCTATCCGCAGAACTGAATTCCTTTGTCAGGGCATTGGATTCCTGTTCACCAGTACCCAAAAGCTCGGGCAGCACTGGTCGAATCGCATAATAGCCACCCCGTTTCACACAATTATTGATTTCTTCTTCAGAAACCATAAGTTCGTGCATTTTCTCGCCCGGACGGATACCTGTAATTTCTATTTCAATTTCACGTCCATTAATCAATGCCTTTGCAATATTCAACGCTGTAGCCGAAGGAGCATTGGGAACGAATATTTCTCCCCCACGTGCGCTAGATAATGCTGCAAATACCGTATCAACGGCTTGATCTAGACTCAAGAGGAAACGGGTCATTTCAGGTACAGTCACTGTTACTGGGCCACCATTTCTGATCTGCTCATGAAACAACGGAATCACAGATCCCCTTGAAGCCAGCACATTTCCATAACGTACACATATAAACCGGGTCGTAGTGGCAAGAATGTTTGCTGAGATAAAGATCCGTTCCTGAATAGACTTGCTCATCCCCATAACGTTAATCGGCTTGCAGGCCTTATCGGTACTTATACCTACAACAGTATCAACAGGGTATCCGGCCTCCTTAATCGCTCTCACGATATTAGAGGCGCCGATACAATTTGTCAGAACTGCTTGAACAGGAAAGTATTCGCAGGTTGGCACCTGTTTCATTGCAGCTGCATTTATGACAACATCCGCATCCCTGATAGTTGAACAGACATCTGCGTAGTTCCGCACATCGCCGATCCGGAATTCCAGGACATTCATGAAGTTACGATAAATTACCTCTTCAGTGGATACAGTTTTATTCAGGTAAGACATACGCATGTCATGTTGTTTTGCTTCATCTCTGGAAAAGACAATTATCTTTTTGGGTGTGCCAAACTCACAACTGAGAACTCTGTGTACAAACGTCCTCCCCATAGAGCCTGTACCGCCGGTAACAAGAACTATCTTGTTTTCGAGGTTAAACATAAACTCTCCTTTTGTGCATGCTTGTCTTTGCGTATGCTTAGGGACGGGGACGAAATAACTTCCCCATTTAGGCTATCTACACTGGCATCAGTGTGTTCTGTGGTTCATCGTGGATTAGTGGGAAAAATTGTGGGAGCGGTTTTCCAGCCGCGACTGTCGCGGCTGGAAAGCCGCTCCCACAGTGAGATTGAAGTGGATAAAAAAAACAAGACCGAAGATTTTCCCACTAATCCGCGATGAACCTGTTCTGTTTACAAACGTATTACGAGATATTCTGAAAAACCGTAACCATTTGTGTTGCTGTTTTCTCCCAGTCAAAAAATCGACACCTTTCCAAGGATTCCTTCCTAAGATATTCTCTTAAGTTTTCATTCGATAACAGCAACTCAATCTTTTCGGCTATATCATCCTTGTCGAATGGGTCAAAATAGAGTGCGGCTTTCTCGCATATTTCTGGCATAGGAGGAAGATGTGAGGCTGCTATAGGAACACCGAAAGACATAGCTTCTATTAGTGTATGCGGACAAGCCTCAAGAGTAGATGGGTACAAAAAGGCCGAAGCTTGGGAATAGAGGGCCATCAAACGTTCATTTGATACTAAACCGAGCATCTTTATTTTTTCTGTGAGATCCATTTCCATTATCAAGGTTTCTACCTTTCTGAAATAAGCTGGATCATGAACACCACCCGCTAACCACAGGGGAGGTAGATCCCCTTTCTTCTTATTCAATACGGCATATCCTTCTATCAAGTTAAGTTGATTGGCGTATGCAACAAACTTGGACGCTGACAGTAAAAACTGCGGTTTTCCCTCACAAATATTGGTGCTCAAACATCCAGCATTTACTGGGTTTCCATTATATATAACGTTTAATTTATGGCCAATTTCAGGAAACAAACTCTCTATATAATTACCCGTTGATTGAGATACTGTAATAATCCTGTCTGCTTTTTTCATTGAAGCTTTTGTAACAATTGCTCTCACCCAGGAACCAATATTCAATCTCCAATTATTATCATAATTTTTATAAGAAAAAGGTTCCATGTTTCTGATGGAAATAATAGTCTTGCATGTGGCAAGAAATATGGTTGCATTCTTTGCCGTAAATACAATATCTACTTTTCTCTTCTCAAGCTGTTTTGGAAGGACGAACTGCTCCCAAAATAAACGTACCATTCGTGATTGAGTATCAACAGCGCACACATGAAAATGAAAATTTTCTTGATTTACTGTAAACGATAATGGGCTATCTCTTTGGATAAAAATATGGTACTGGTTGACCTTATCTACCTTAGCTAAAGCAGGAATAAGATTCCTAAAATAGGTTATCCCACCGTAACTGACACCTGATAATAATGTAATTGCTATTTTCATTTTTCGAAGTTTATTCTAATCCAACTTAACAATATATAGATAGCCCACACTCGTGCCCACGTAACCCCGGACTCATTCTGGAGAAACTTATGCCATAAGAGTTGACAATTCTTTAAATTCAACCTCAACCTACTGTCTTCAGGAAACCCAAAAATCAATTCCTCTATCTGTGCACGCAGTTGATTCTTCAACCATATCTCCCATGGGAACACAAATCCCATTTTTGGTCGCATGTATATCTCTCTGGGGATCAACTCCCCCAAAGACTTTACCAACAAGGCTTTTGGGTACCCTTTTTGTAGTTTGATTCTTGGAGCTATGTTGAAAACAAATTCCACTAATTCATGATTGAGAAATGGTACTCTGACTTCGAGCCCATGAGCCATGCTCATAAAATCCCCATCACGAAGCAGCATATTGGACAAATACAAGCGCATCTCAAGAAGGGAAATTTTATTGAATAGATCAAGTTGCTTCATTTCTTCGTTGAGAGCCTTTTCAACCTGTAAAGATAGGCCGTTTACTAATTTCCCGTTCGAGTTTTCTTCCGTTAAATTTATCCGCTCATTCGAACTCAGAAGTTGACGCAAAATCAAATACAATGACAAGACATCTCCGTCCGACTGAAAAATCTGCGATGACTTTGACCAAATAACACTATGACTTCTCACAAGCAAGTCTATCATATGCCCCATTCTCTCATTCGCAGAGAACGGTAATAGATTGATTATATGATATATTCTCTTAATGAGAGGTATCCTTTTGAAGTTTGGGTATCCTCCGAATATTTCATCCCCTCCCTGTCCGGACAAAACTGCTTTTATCCCAGTTTCTCTCACCACTTTTGAAATTGTATATACATTAATCCCGTCGATAGTAGGTTGATCCATGGCTTCAATAGCCTGTGGAAGAAAATGTAACAAATTTTCTGCCGATAATTTGATCTCTGTATGATTCTTGCAGTATTGATCAGCTATTAATTGGGAATACTTTCCCTCGGAAAAAGATGATTCTGGAAAGGTTACGGAAAAGGATTGCAAGGATCCTTTATTTACTTTATTTGCCAAACTTACTATGGAGCTCGAATCAATCCCTCCACTCAAAAACAACCCGACCGGGACATCACTTACAAGGTGCTTCTCTACACTATCCTGCAGGATATCCCTGAGGCTCTGGATTGCCTTGGTCTCGTTATTTAAAGGCTCCTCGGACAAAGTATCAACCGGGCTCCAATATTGCACAGTCTGTTCATGGCAAGTTTTGATATCATAGATGAGGTAGTGGGCAGGCAATAACGAATAAATTTCCTCGATTATGGTAAAAGGAGCCTGAACAGCCCCGTATGCTAAGAATGAATCCACTGCTAGAGGATTAATTCTCTTTCTTATGAAACCACTATTCAATATAGGCCTAACCTCCGAAGAAAATAGAAATGACCCATATCCTTCAGTACAATAATACAGAGGTTTAATACCAAAACGATCTTTTGCTAGAAAAACCTTCCTCTTGTTTCTGTCCAATATTGCAAAAGCAAACATCCCGCTGAACTTGTGGAGACATTCCACCCCCCATTGCTCATACGCATGAATGATCACTTCCGTATCTGAACCAGACTGAAAATAATGACCAAAAGAGACCAACTCCTTACGCAATGATTGATAATTATATATCTCTCCATTATAGACAATCCACAGAGACCCGTCTTCATTCTTCATGGGCTGGTGTCCATTATCGCTCAAATCGATAATGGACAACCGTCTATGGCCCAAAGCTATATGAAAATCCTGATTATCTCTACTGTGATCGCAAAAGAATTCGATTCCCTCATCATCGGGTCCTCGATGGCGTAAACTCGTCACCATGGCTCGAAACATTTCTTTGTTCACAGTAGCATTTTGCTTTACTACACCCGCAATACCGCACATTCTAAGATCCCTATTCTGAAGGCTTGTCTGAAAGCTCTGTAACAAACCCTTTTTAACCATTCTGAAAAATCATTCTCCATGAAAACTGTAAGATCCATACCATACAAGGGCATTCCGTTAACATCCAAAATCTTGCGACCTGTGCAGTTGGTCGGAATATGACTTGAATGATCTTTGACGAACCTTCTTGATTCATTTTGAGAAAGATTCTTAGTGAGTGAAGCTGAAAATTGCAGATTGTTTGAGGGAGCTTGCGACTGAG
>Ga0209345_10000984_pt1 | contig 36461 bp, 35 predicted proteins | sample Cruoilmetagenom7_FD_187294 | JGI IMG/M metagenome (GOLD analysis project Ga0209345, IMG submission 187294) | Oil polluted marine microbial communities from Coal Oil Point, Santa Barbara, California, USA - Sample 7 (SPAdes) (version 2) | ecosystem: Environmental > Aquatic > Marine > Oil seeps ...
AACATTAGAGTCGGCAAAAAATTAGACATCTCTGAAACCAAAGCCCTAACTAGATCAGTTGTAGAAAGCGTCATAACCAACCCAAATACCATGATTTGGTTAAGTCGTCTTAAGGATAAAGGTGATTACACTTATAACCATTCATTAAGAGCAAGCGTTCTTGCAACGGTTTTTGGTAGGCACCTGGGATTAGAGAAGGATGAATTGGTTGCATTAGCTACTGGCGTATTACTATCTGACATTGGTAAAACAAAGATAAAAAGACAACTACTCAATAAAAAAGGTCCATTGACAAACTCTGAAATGATTTTATTGAAGAGTCATGTGGAGTTAGGTGTTGAAATGCTTGCATCGCAGAAAAATATTGATCATGGGACCCTAGTTATTGTAGAAACACACCACGAAAGATTCAACGGTACAGGCTACCCTTATGGATTAGTAGGAACAGAAATTCCATTTTTTGGGCAAGTTGCTGGCTTAGTAGATGTTTTTGATGCAATAACTAATAAAAAATCTTATGGCCAACACATGACCTCTGCGCAAGCTATGGATTGGTTATATAGTCAACGAGATAAATTGTTTTCAAGTAAGCTAGTTGATGACTTTGTTCAAGCCATTGGATTGTACCCTGCAGGAACAATTGTAGAACTTACTGACAATTCAATAGGATTAGTAGTATCTCACAATCCTGAAAAACGCCTAAGACCAGAAGTCTTTTTACTAAAAGACAGTGATCAAAACGACATACAATCATCAAAAACGATTGATTTGTCTAAAAGAGCATTCTTATCTAAAGTAGACAGACCAATGGTAAAAAAAGCGATTCTCCCTGAAAACCTTAATTTATCTGGTGAAAAAATAGCCATGGCTATTCGTTCAAATAACAAAGTAAATAAAGCATTTTTCGGTTAACTTTATAGGTTATAAGCTTACTATAGCTTTTCCACTAAAATCTAAAAAGGTATTAATTCATTAATACCTTTTTTTTACTGTCTATATCCTATAAGATTTTCTTACGACATAATATTATATTTCGGGTATAATGCTAAGCATTACAATATTTCAATCATTTTAATGAACAACTATCATCAATTACTAAGAACTCTACTTGATACAGGTGCTACCAAAACAGACAGGACAGGGACAGGAACCAAAAGCATTTTTGGCCACCAGATGCGGTATGACTTAACAAATGGGTTTCCTGTCATCACGACAAAAAAACTACATTTAAAATCCATTATCCATGAATTATTATGGTTTATTTCTGGCGATACAAATATTAAGTACCTACAAGATAATGGTGTTAGAATTTGGAACGAATGGGCTGATGAAAATGGAGAATTAGGCCCTGTATATGGCCACCAATGGAGATCTTGGCCTACACCTTCTGGTAAACACGTTGACCAAATAAAAGAAATCATTCGACAAATCAAGAAAACACCTGATTCAAGACGCATTATTGTTAGTGCTTGGAATGTTGGTGATATAGAAAACATGGCTTTGCCTCCTTGTCATTGTTTATTTCAATTTTATGTTGCCGATAATAAATTATCATGCCAACTTTATCAAAGAAGTGCAGATGTTTTTCTTGGTGTACCTTTCAATATTGCCTCTTATGCACTATTAACGATGATGGTCGCTCAGGTTTGTAATTTAGAATTAGGTGATTTTATACACACAATGGGTGATACACACTTATATTTAAATCATATTGAACAAGCAGAACTACAATTAACAAGGGAAACATTCCCTCTACCACAAATGCGAATCAATCCTGATATTGATGATATTTTTAATTTTAAGTTTGAAGATTTTGAATTAGATAATTATCAATATCACCCTCACATAGCTGCAAAAGTGGCTGTATAAGTGATAAAAAAGAAACTTACATTTATTCTAGCAATGGATGAGAATAATTTGATTGGCAGCAACAATGATTTACCATGGAATCTTCCTGCAGATTTAAAATACTTTAAGCAAAAAACTTTAAATAAAACCATAATCATGGGCCGAAAGACCTGTGAATCACTGCCCTTTGTTTTGCCTAAAAGAAGAAATATAGTTTTAACAAGGAACATTAATTTTTCAAGGAAAGGTTTTGAAATAATTCATAATATTGATAGTATAAATGAACTGCCTGGAGAAACAATAGTCATTGGTGGCTCCTTGATTTATCAATTATTAATGCCTTATGCAAATGAGCTGCTCATCACAAAAATCCACCATGAATTTACTGGCGATACATATTTTAAATGGGACTCAAGTCAATGGTATTGTGATGAAAAAATTGATTGTTTTTCAGATGAAAACAACCCTTATGACTTTAGCTTTATAAAATATAAAAGAAAACTAACTAACTAGATTTTGCTTTACAATATTATGAATTAGCGTGATTTCAAATATCTATTTATTTAGTGTAATTTTTTAATTATTGTTAGATAAAAATTCATTACAATTTACGGATTAGTTATATTTATGCGAAAGCAAAATTATTTCCATGAAAAATCACCTGATTTATTTACGTTTTTATTCTATAATATATCGCCATAAATAAGCAATACGCATACTTCTGAAACGCAACATCTGATTTGATTTGGGGACACCATAAAAATCAAGAAAATAATTCACGAAACAATCTGATTATATCAGAATTAATTTTATGTGAAAATAACAATAATACTGGAGAAAACAATTGTGACAACAGTAGCATCTTTTAATGTTGAATATAAACAATATCTTTCACCCGCTGGCGGACTTGTGGGTGATCAAGTACCTGAAATAGCCAACGACTTTGAACAAATCAAATCATTATATGAAACAATGGTAATGACGCGTGTTTTTGACGCTAAAGCCATCTCATTACAAAGAACTGGCAAGTTAGGGACATACGCTTCATCATTAGGTCATGAAGCTGTTCATGTTGGTATTGGTTCAGCAATGAACTACGAGGATGTTTTTGCACCTTCTTATCGTGAATATGGTGTTCAATTAGTACGTGGTGTCAAAATGTCCGAAATCCTATTGTACTGGGGCGGTGATGAAAGAGGCAGTAATTTCTCAGGCCCTCAACATGATTTTGCATGGTGTGTTCCTATTGCAACGCAAAATACTCATGCAGCTGGAGCTGCTTTAGCTTTTAAATTAAAAAAAGAAGCCCGTTGCACTCTTTCTGTAATCGGAGATGGAGGAAGCTCAAAAGGTGATTTTCTTGAAGCCATAAATGCTGCAAGTGCCTTTAAATTACCGATGGTTTTTGTCATTATTAATAATGGATGGGCAATTTCTGTTCCAAGAACAAAACAATCTAGCGGTCAAACGTTAGCGCAAAAAGGAATTGCTGGTGGTTTGCCGAGTATTCAAGTCGATGGAAATGATTTATTGGCTGTTCATCATGAAGTCAAACAAGCCTTAACTAAAGCCAGAAATGGTGGAGGAGCAACCGTTATTGAAGCTATAACATACCGTTTAGGTGATCACACAACAGCAGATGATGCCAGTAGGTATCGCCCTGATGAAGAAGTTGAAAATGCCAAGCGATTTGAACCAATATTACGCATTAGACAGTATTTAATGGATAACAACCAATGGAGTGTCCAACAAGAAAATAAATTAATGGATAATTGTGCTTTAAAAGTAGAACAAGCGGTTAAAGAATACCAAGGTGCATCTAAATTACCTGTTACTGATATGTTTGATTATATGTATGCAGAGTTACCGCATGACTTAGCAGAACAAAGGGCTTTCGCCTTGTCGTTAGAAGATAAAGAGGGAGAACAATAATGGCTAATATTACAATGGTTGAAGCAGTTTCCCTGGCACTAGCACATGAATTAGAACACGACAATGATGTGGTAGTATTAGGTGAAGATGTTGGAATTAACGGCGGTGTATTTAGAGCCACATCTGGCCTTGCCCAAAAATTTGGCGAAGACAGAGTTATTGACACACCTTTAGCTGAGGCCATGATAGCAGGAATGACTGTAGGGATGGCAACTCAAGGAATGAAACCTGTCGCTGAAGCTCAGTTCATGGGTTTTATTTTCCCTATGTTTGAACACATTGTTTGTCATGCTGCTAGAATGCGTAACAGGACCCGCGGCAGATTAACCTGTCCGTTAGTAATTCGAGCTCCTTTTGGTGGTGGCATACATGCACCAGAACATCACTCAGAAAGTATTGAGTCTATGTTTGCCCATACTCCTGGTTTAAGAGTTGTCATTCCATCATCACCATCAAGAGCTTATGGATTATTACTCGCTGCTATTCGTGACCCAGATCCTGTATTGTTTTTAGAACCTAAAAGAATTTATCGATTAAACAAAGAAGAAGTCATTGATGATGGCGAAGAATTACCACTAGACATGTGTTTTGAATTGCGTGAAGGTACTGACATTACATTGGTTACGTGGGGTTCAATGGTTAAAGAAACATTAGAAGCTGCCAACATACTTGAAGCAAAAGGAATTTCAGCAGAAGTCATTGATGTAGCCACTATTAGTCCACTTGATATGGAAACAATTTTAGAATCAGTTAAAAAGACCGGCCGTTGTGTCATTATTCAAGAAGCAGCTAAACATTGTAGTGTTGGATCAGAAATCGCTGCTGGATTAGCAGAAAAAGGCCTGTATTCATTGTTAGCTCCGGTTCAAAGAGTTTCAGGTTATGATGTCATTATGCCATTATTTAAATTAGAGAAAAAATATATGCCTTCAGTCGCAAGAATTATGAATGCAGTAAACAAAATTATGGAGGTATCATGAAACTATTTAAATTACCAGACTTAGGCGAAGGCTTACCAGATGCAGAGATAGTTGAATGGCATGTAAAGGAAGGCGATATAGTTAAAGAAGATCAACCGATGGTTTCTATGGAAACTGCAAAAGCTGTTGTAGATGTGCCTTGCCCCTATTCTGGAACAATCACAAAACTACATGGCCAACCTGGTGATGTAATTGATACAGGTGCGGTTTTAGTTGAATTTGATGGTAATATTCAAACTAAGAACCCATCAGCAAAACACAATCAAGATATAGATACAGCTGAGAAATTAAAAGAAGATATTTCAGATCTTTTAGATGATTTAGAAGAAAAAATGCCTGAACAAGTATTTCCTAAATCTAAAGCAGAATTAGCTAATGAAGACGATAGTGGGACTGTAGTTGGTGAGATGGAATCAAGTAACCAAGTTGTCACAGACATTGCGAGCGTTGGGAATATAAAAATTGCACCTGCAGTCAAAGCGCTGGCAAAGAAACTTAAAGTAAATTTAAATGATGTTGTCGCTACGGGAACTGGCGGTGTTATTAGACCCAGCGACATACGTTTAGCACATGAGATGAAATCTGAGGCTATTGATGAAATAGATAGCACTCCTTTAACAAAAACACCTCAAATAACAAAAGTAGTCACAGAAACAGAGCCTCAACCAAAAGTTGTTGCAGAAACATCACCAGCTCAAGCTAATGATGAGTGGCAACAAGTCAAAGGCACACGCCGAGCAATGGCGCGTATCATGTCTGATGCTCATGCAAAAATTGTTCCTACAACTTTAATGGATGATGCTGATATTCATAAATGGTCGGCTGGTGAAGATATTACTGCCCGATTAATTAGATCATTGGTACGTGGTGTTGAAGCTGAACCAGCACTAAATGCATGGTTTGATGGAGGTAAGTTAGCCAAAAGAAATATTAGTCATGTTGATGTCGGTATTGCTGTTGATACTCCAGATGGGTTATTTGTTCCTACAATGAGAAGTTGTGAAAAGCGCGATGCCAGTCAAGTTAGACAAGGCATGAATACAATTAAAGACCAAATAAAAACACGTAGCATTCCTGCTGAAGATATGAAGAACTTCACAATCATGTTATCCAACTTTGGTGTTTTTGCTGGCCGTTATGCCACTCCAGTAATCACACCTCCTTGTGTTGCGATAATGGCATCAGGAAAATTATTACAAGAAGTTGTTCCTGTACTTGGTGGTTTTGAAGTACACAGAATGATTCCTTTATCATTAACATTCGATCACCGTGCAGTCACAGGCGGAGAAGCAGCAAGGTTTTTAGCCGCTGTTATTAAAGATTTAAACAAAAGTAAATAAGAGTAAATAAATGAAAATTCAAGATAAAAACGTAGTCAACATTAAGTATACATTAACAGATAACGATAATAACGTTATCGATAAATCTGAAGATGGAGCTTTTAATTTTCTTATTGGAGCAGGCAACATTATACCTGGCTTAGAAAAAGCACTTATGGACAAAGCTTCCGGTGATAAGTTTGATGTGAGTATTGATCCTGCTGATGCCTATGGTGAATACAACGATGCCTTAATCCATCAAGTACCAAGAACTCAATTTCCTCCAGATGTAGAAATTGAAGCAGGTATGCAATTCCAAGGTCAAACACCTGATGGACAGATGACAGTTGTTAAGGTGAAAGAAGTTAAAGAAGACAGTGTATTTGTTGATAACAACCACCCGTTAGCTGGTGTACAATTAAACTTTGCCGTAGAAGTCACTGGTATTAGAGAAGCGACTAAAACAGAACTAGAACACGGACATGTCCATGATGGCAATGAACATCACGCTTAAATAATAAAAGTTCAATTCAAAAAAAAGGGTTATTATTAACCCTTTTTTTATACCTAGATTAAAGATCCAATTACGATTTCTTTAGTTCAATGTTTTGGTAATATTCTTTTGAGAAATCCTCCAATCTATCTTCCTCAATAGCTTGACGAATATGCTGCATAAAATCTTGATAAAAGAATAAGTTATGTATAGTATTTAAATGAGAACCTAGTATCTCCTTACATTTATCTAAATGTCTCAAATAAGCTCTTGAATAGTTTTTACAGGTATAACAACCACATTTTTCATCCAATGGTTTTGTATCAAATTGGTGTTTAGCATTACGTATTTTCACGACACCATCCCATGTAAATAGATGACCGTTTCTTGCATTTCTTGTAGGCATAACACAATCAAACATATCAACACCCAATTTCACGGCTTCTAGTATATCTTCAGGTTTTCCAACACCCATTAAGTAACGCGGTTTATCATCAGGTAATAATGGAGTTGTCGTTTTTAAGACTTGCTCTCTTAAATCTTTTGGTTCGCCAACTGATAGACCACCAATAGCAAAACCATCAAAATCGATTTTTTTTAAACCCTCTGCAGACTCTTTACGTAAATCATCGTACATGCCACCTTGCACAATTCCAAATAATGCATTGGGATTTTTATTAGCAATAAAAGCGTCTTTTGAACGCTGTGCCCAACGCAATGATAAACGCATTGACTCAGCTGCTGTTCTTTCATCTGCAGGATATGGTGTACATTCATCAAATATCATAACAATATCCGAACCTAACTTAGTCTGAACTTGCATAGATTCTTCTGGACCCATAAATACTTTTCTACCGTCAACTGGTGCGGCGAATGTGACACCCTCTTCCGTTAATTTGCGTCTTTTAGTTAATGAAAACACTTGAAATCCACCTGAGTCTGTCAATATTGGCTTATCCCAATGCATAAAATCATGTAAATCACCATGTGCCTCAATAACTTCAGTACCAGGGCGTAACATCAAATGAAAAGTATTGCCTAAAATAATTTCAGCACCAGTAGCTTTAACATCTTCAGGTGTCATCCCTTTGACAGTTCCATATGTTCCAACAGGCATAAAGCAAGGTGTTTGGACCGAACCACGATCAAAGTCTAGCTGCCCTCTTCTTGCGGCTTTAATACTTTCATCTGTTTTATTTAAAGTGAATTTCATATTATCTATTTTTTTAATTTAATAGCGAATTTTATCAAAATACTACTCTGATAAAATTTATATTTTAGTTTTCCAGGACATTTTCTCACCTGCTCTAAATGGAACCACCATATCTTCCCCGAATGATAGCTCAGATGGCATAAACCACTCGTCCTTGATTAGTGTAATTTTTTCACTGTTACGCTCTAATCCATAAAAATCTGGACCATAAAAACTAGAAAAGCCTTCTAATTTATCTAAAGAATTCATGGTTTCAAACGCTTCAGCATAAAGTTCTATCGCGGCATAGGACGTATAACATCCTGCGCAACCACAGGCTGTTTCTTTATTGGTTTTTACATGTGGAGCGCTATCTGTTCCTAAGAAAAACTTTGTTGAACCGGAAGTAGCCGCTTTTAATAATGCTTGTTGATGCTGTTGTCTTTTTAAAATAGGCAAACAATACAAATGTGGACGTATACCACCAACTAGCATGTCATTGCGATTATTTAATAAATGATGGGCGGTTATAGTCGCGGCAACATTGTCGCCACAGTTTTTTACAAATTCAACTGCATCTTGGGTAGTGATGTGCTCCAGAACTATTTTAAGCTTAGGAAATTTCTCAACTAAAGGTCTTAAAGTTCTATCAATAAAGACTTTCTCTCTATCAAAAATGTCAATATAACTATCAGTGACTTCACCATGTATCAATAACGGCATGCCTAGTTTCTGCATCGCTTCAAAAACTGGATAAGCATTTTCAATTTGACTCAATCCAGAATCTGAATTTGTGGTAGCACCAGCTGGATATAGTTTACATGCCTTGATGTAATCAGTTTGCATGGCTTGTTCAATATCTTCAGCAGTGGTCCTATCAGTTAAATACAAAGTCATTAATGGCGTGAAGTCTACCCCATCAGGTATATGTTTTTCAATTTGTTGTCTATAGTGATTGGCTAATTCTGCATTGGTTACTGGAGGCACTAAATTAGGCATGACTATCGCACGTGAGAATTGTATTGCGACATCTTTTACTGTATTTTTAAGTGCAGCACCACTGCGTAAGTGTATGTGCCAATCATCAGGACGTGTTATTGTTAGTGTCTGCATATTAAATTTTGTCTGTTAAAGATTTTTTTACGGGTAAGTTGAACGAATAGAATTTAAATAAAAGGATAGACATGAAAAACACTAGCACATGAGCACTATAAACCAACATCAATCTAAATTGAGCTGTACTTGCATAATCATAGTCAATACTGTCACCTATACCAAACCAGATTCCCAATGTAGAGTAGATATTTTGAGGTGCTGTCACTAAACCCAAAAGACCATAAATAACAACCACTTTGTAAATATAAAATTTAAATTTTTGAGTCTTATTTGCTAAAAAAAACAATGGAATAATCAATGGCCAAAAAATCAAGATCATTTGTAATCCAAATACATAAAAAAGTGAAGACATATCTGATGCAGATGATAGAGTCGGAATGAGCAAAGATAATAATAGTAATGTTAGTTTCATAATATATTCTTAATTTAACCCTATCTATTCTCATTAAAAATTATGAGCAATTTTCAGTTAATCTGTAGATTCTGTGTTTTCAAAACAAATAAAGCTACATTGTATCAATAAGTCAGGTTAAAACCAACAATCCATACAGTGCTAGGGTTACATAAATATACTTACAAATCCCATTTAATTGGTTGTTGAGTGCAAGTAATAATATTGCTATGCAATATTTTTTTATTGATTATCGATACTTATTAATTGTATTTCAATATAATCCGTGTATTATGAACTTATCTTAAATACATGACTTAATCGTCGGAGAAATAAATGAAATCATTTTTAATCTTAGTACCATCTTTTATACTATACCTTGCTTTTATGTACTGGTTGGTTCTGCGCTTTAATTTCAAGAAAATTTGGAATGGAACACAAATCTCTGACCCAAATATAAGCTCTATGACTTTGACAAAAGTTGTTAAAAGGGTTTTAGATTTACTTTTAAGTCTTGCATTAATAATCGCTGTAATTGTTCCTATAATCGTTGTAGTAATGGCCATTTCACAGTCACAATCTCCTACTTGGGGCATTGATATTGGCGTATTTTCTGGGTTTATGATAGATCTCAATCAGATAATCGGTATCGATGCAACAGGTGTACGTAAACCTGAATTTAGTGGGAAAACACTGATAAATATTGATACATCTAATCTTTATGCTTGGTATTTATTTGTCATTGCCTCTGAATTGAGTGCTTTTATTGCGATATATGCATTAATCCAATTAAGAGCCTTGGTGATGTCTTTCCAAAATGGCGTTTCATTCACGCAAGACAATGCTCAACGCATTAAAAAAATTGGTATAGTTGTTATTGCATGGAATATATTGCACCCCTTCTTACAGTATTTTGCTTGGGGGTCAGTCATCAATGACATTTCATTTAACACACAAGGAATAATGCTTTACCCTGCATTTGAAGTGAATGTAATGGGACTATTAATTGGATCCATGTTGATCATACTTTCTAAGATGTTACAAGAAGCTACTGAAATGAAAAAAGAACAGGAGTTAACAATCTAATGGATGAAAATAATAATGAATCAACAGAAGACACCATTAAAGTTAATATAGATTTGCTTTTGGTACAACGCCAAATGTCTTTAACTCAATTATCAGAAAAAGTTGGTGTGACAATGGCCAACCTTTCTATCCTAAAAAGAGGCAAAGCAAAAGCCATAAGATTCTCAACACTCATAGCCATTTGTAAAGCATTAGGCTGTCAGCCCGGAGATATTTTGGAGTTACAACAAAACGATAACGTTTAAAGATTTTAACCAAAGAGACCGCAGAGGTTTTAATGATATGAAACTAAAAGTCATTATGTTTAATACCTCTGTTTTCTCTGTGGCCAGAGTGGTTAATTGACATTATTTGTTCCAATCATTAATGTCTTTTTCACCTAATTTAGTAATTTTATAAATCCCTCTAGATTCCTTAACAAACCAACCATAATAATTGTTATACAAAACATCTCTGGCTTTAGGATCGCCAATTTCTTTTGCTAAATCCGATGCTTTAGTCGCTCCATTGCTTTTGAGATAATATGCAATAGCTAACGATCTTTGTCGATAGGCCGTTACTCTACCTATAATCGTGCTAGCACCACCTTTGTTCGGGTCCCCTATTCTCGTATGAAATTCATTCAAATGTCTTTTAAGTTTAGGTTTTGATTTTTTAGGTTTGTATTCATTCGGTTCGACAACCACATCAACACTGCCTGTTTTAATAGTAGGATCAATAACAATCAAACCTAATCCTAGCATCTTCAACAGTTTAATTATTTTACGCTTACGGTTTCGATTACTTGCCAATTTATATTGTTTAGGCAAACCAATATACACCCGTGATGACAAAGACAAACGGTCAACAGCTTGTAAAACTACAGACAAGTTAATCGACATTTTAAATTCAACAATGAGCGGTTCTTCGTCTAGATTTTCTGTATGAACCGCCATCACATCACAATCCTTCACCTCACCTTTTACTTCATAGCCTTGAACTTCTAAGAATTTTTTTAATGGTAGATAGAGGTCTGATTCTTTCATAAATTAAACTACAGGACATCATAAAGAAGGTTAAGTCTTTTAACTACTATTCTTGGATTTATAATATTGATAAAAGGTGTGACACAATCAAGCTGAGGAAAATGGGACTCTCCTAAAGTGAATTGTTCATTTAAATCTTCAATATCCAACTTTCCACATCCGTAAGCTTTAACAAATCTAGTACATTCATTTTCAAATTCCATACTATGAGGTCTAATTTGACAAGCTGCTAATATATCTGCATGCCTTGGAAATGGAGATATTTTAGCCTTTGACACTTTAAATTTGAGCTTACTATGCAAATAGTGCGTTAACAGTAAAGCGTCCCTAATTGGCATACTATTTATACGGTTTACTTGATTAATTTTAAAAGGCTCTCCACATAGTTCATATTTAGAAGCCAAAGCTAAAATCTTTGGTTCTAAATTTTCGCAAGGGTGAAAAAATGACAAGAACCAATCTGGGCGTGGAATAATTGAATATACGCCATCTTGATTCTCAAAGACCCTCCAGTAATCTCGTTTTAATGGGTTATCACAATCACTTATCCAGGTTCTATTAGTGAAGTGATATCCAAGTCTAGACCCATCAAATTGATTTGTGCATCCTGTGTATAGTTCATCAGAATGATTAGCATAAGATTTCAATGATGAATTTGTTGTACAACCAACTAACAAAATTAATAAAACTGTTAAGAAAACAGTTACTCTTTTCAATTTATTCATGCCAACTTTACTCCATTTTCTTAAAATAAATATTCCAAAGATTCCTAGTACTTTCTATATATTTATCCATTAAATTTGTAGTTTCTATAATTTTTAGTTACTCAGAAATATATAGATTCTCGCTTTCACAGGAATGATGTGTAAGTTATTATTCTTTGCAAAATATCAAGCCATCTTTAGGCTCTTTGTGATACTTATTTACTTATTATTTAATTACAATTCTCAAGCAACATCGCCATACCCTGTCCAACACCTATGCATAGTGTACATATGGCGTATTTACCACCTGTTCTTTGTAATTGTTTGGCAGCTGTTAAGACTAGTCTTGCACCACTCATGCCAAGTGGATGGCCTAAAGCTATAGCGCCACCATTTGGATTGACACGAGGATCATTATCAGCCAAGCCTAGCTCTCTTAATACGGCTAATGATTGTGAGGCAAAGGCTTCATTAAGCTCTATAACATCTATATTTTCGATGTTTAAATTATGTTTCGCTAATAATTTTTGTGTTGCAGGTGCTGGGCCTATGCCCATAATGCACGGTTCTACACCCACAGCTACTGTTCCAAGTATTTTTGCTATTGGCTTTAACTGATGTTCTTTAACAGCTTCATCTGATGCAATGATTAGCGCACAAGCTCCATCATTAACACCTGATGCATTTGCTGCTGTAACAGTTCCCCCTTCAGTTTTAAATGGGGTACCAAGTTTTGCTAATTTATCTAATGGAGTGAGTCTTGGATGTTCATCTGCACTAAAAACTTTTGGGTCTGCTTTTCTTTGTGGAATTTCAACAGCAATAATTTCTTCTGAAAATAAACCATTAGTTAAAGCATTTGCTGCTTTAGTTTGGCTATTAAAAGCAAATAAATCTTGGTCTTCTCTACTGATATTAAATTGCTCTGCTACATTTTCTGCTGTTTCTGGCATAGAATCTACACCATACTGTGCTTTTAATTTTTTATTAACAAAACGCCAACCAATTGTTGTGTCAAATATTTCAGCATTACGAGAATACGCAGAATGCGCTTTTGGCATGACAAATGGTGCGCGTGACATGGATTCCACACCACCAGCAATAATTAAATCTGCTTCACCTGTGGCAATATTCCTGCTAGCCATTGCTACCGCATCTAAGCCTGATGCACATAAACGATTAATAGTGACTCCTGGAACAGATGTTGGCAATCCTGCAATTAAAGCAGACATGCGTGCAATATTTCGGTTATCTTCACCAGCTTGATTAGCGCAACCAATTATGACATCTTCTATTAATTCTGTGTTTAAACTTGGATTTCTTTGAATGAGTGTTTTGATAACATGGGATAACATATCATCTGGTCGAATAGTAGCTAGAGAGCCTCCAAAACGTCCTATTGATGTACGAATACCATCGCAAATATAGGCATTTTTTAAATTAGTCATTTTGTCTCCACAAATGATTAAAAGTGACTGCCTATAATTCAATTTAAATTATAGGGTTACGTAAAATTTCTTAAGTATATTATATATTTATTTTTGTCAGGCCCTCAAAAGTGGAAATCCAGTTTTCAACAAAATGGATTCCCACCTTCGCGGGAATGACAGCCTTATATTACTCTTCTTCGCCAGACTCTTCTTCATCACCTTCCATGTAGGCAATTTTAGCTAAGCTGACAAGTTTTTCCTTTTTACTTAAACGAATGAGAGTAACACCTTGTGTGTTACGTCCAACAGTAGAGATGCCATTAGCTTTAGTACGCACTAATGTTCCACCATCACTGATTAGCATGATTTCATCTTTTTCAGACACCTGACACGCACCGACAACATCACCATTACGATCAGAACATTGAATCGCTATTACACCTTGGCCACCACGATTAATTAATCTAAATTCATCTAATTTTGTTTGTTTACCAAAGCCATTTTCAGTACAAACAAGGACATTGCCTTCATCTGCAACAAACATAGAAACAACTTTCTGGTCATCTTTAAGCCTTATACCACGGACTCCACGAGCCGTTCGACCCATAGAACGAATTCCAGATTCATCAAATCGAACACATTTACCACCTGTTGTGAATAATAGTATTTCTTTTGTTCCATCAGTAATTTCTACATTGATCAAATGATCACCCTCTAATAGACTTAATCCTATCACGCCATTTGCACGAACGTTTTTGAAATTAGTTAGAGGCGATTTCTTCACAACACCCATGGCAGTTGAAAAGAATATAAATTTATCTTCTTCATAATCACGAACAGGTAATATTGCTGTGATTCTTTCATTTTTTTCTAATGGTAATAAATTAACCAAAGGCTTTCCTCTGGCTGTTCTTGAAGCCATTGGTAATTCGTAAACTTTTAGCCAATAGAGCTTTCCTTTATCAGAGAAACACAACAAAGTATCATGCGTATTGGTTACCCATAAACGCTCAATAAAATCTTCATCTTTCATCTTAGTAGCGACTTTACCTTTTCCGCCTCTTCTTTGAGACTGATAAACATCTAACTGTTGCATTTTTGCATAACCAGCATGCGATAAGGTCACAACAACCTCTTCTTCCGTAATTAAATCTTCCATAGTTAGGTGCATTTGATGTTCAATTATGACTGAACGTCTTTCATCACCAAAATTGGTTTTAATTTCTTCAAGCTCTTCTCTAACAACTTCTAACAATCTATCTGGATTCGTTAAAATCTCTATAAACTCTTGAATTTGAACAATTATTTCTTTAAATTCATTAGTGATTTTTTCTTGTTCTAAACCTGTTAATCTATGTAATTGTAGATCAAGGATCGCCTTGGCTTGAACAGGTGACAATTGATAACCATCATCAAACATACCAAAATCATCTGATAAATCTTCCGGTCTACATAAACTAGCATCACCAGACAACATAGCTTTTATCAAATCCGACTTCCAACGTTTTGCTTGTAAAGCTTCACGCGCTATTGCTGGGCTATCTGAAGATTTAATCAATGCAATTATTTCATCGATATTAGCTAGAGCTATAGCTAATCCCTCTAAAATATGTGCTCTGGCTCTGGCTTTTTTCAATAAAAATAATGTTCGACGAACAACAACTTCTCTTCTATGTTTCAAGAAAGCATTGATGATTTGTCTTAACGTCAAAAGCTCTGGTTGTCCATCAATCAGTGCCACCATATTCATACCGAAAACAGTTTGTAACTGAGTCAGTTTGAACAATTGATTCAACATCACTTCAGCGACTTCTCCACGTCTCATTTCGATGATAACTCGCATACCATCTTTATCAGACTCATCTCGTAATGCAGTAATGCCTTCGATACGTTTAATTTTTAATAACTCTGCTATTTTTTCAATTAACCTAGCTTTATTAACTTGATAAGGAAGTTCATCAACAACAATTGTTTGTTTTCCAGTATTGTCATCAATTTCGATATGCGTTTTTGCACGCATATAGATTTTCCCTTTTCCTGTTTCATATGCTTCGCGTATGCCTTTTGCACCATTAATAATTGCTGCAGTTGGAAAATCAGGTCCAGGCATATGTTCCATCAATTCATCTAAAGAAATTTCTTGATTGTGAGACATGGCAATAACAGCATTAATTACTTCTGTTAAATTATGTGGAGGAATATTGGTAGCCATACCTACAGCGATACCAGATGACCCATTAACTAGGAGGGCTGGAATGCGTGAAGGAAGTACTACAGGCTCATGTTCTGATTCGTCGTAATTAGCTCTAAAATCAACAGTATCTTTATCAATATCAGCTAATAATTGATGTGCAATTTTAGACATACGGATTTCCGTATATCGCATAGCTGCTGCCGAATCCCCATCAACAGAACCAAAATTACCCTGTCCATCAACAAGCATATAACGCAAAGAAAAAGGCTGTGCCATTCGGACAATAGTATCGTAAACCGCAGTATCACCATGCGGATGATATTTACCAATAACATCACCAACAATACGTGCTGACTTTTTATAAGCTTTATTCCAGTCATTACCTAGCTCGCTCATCGCATATAGAACACGCCTGTGAACGGGTTTCAGACCATCCCTTACATCAGGCAAGGCACGACCCACAATCACGCTCATTGCATAATCTAAGTAGGATTTTTGCATCTCGTCAACGAGATTAACTTTTAAAATTTCAGTGGTGTTATCGACCATATAATTGATTCCAAATTAGCTATTTTCCAATCGAAGGATTATACCATAATGTGGAGAAAATGTATCAGATTAAATCTTTCATTTTGGTGGTTTTTACTGTGGGGAAATTTTAAAGAAACTCTAAAACTTCACGAGCCTTCATTGGCTTATAGAAATAATAACCTTGAGCAAAGTCTACGCCTATTTTTGTCAGTTTATTTGCACAAGATAAATCCTCTATTCCTTCTGCAACAATTGACATATTCATGCGTTTTGCCATATCACAAATGACTTCTAACATGATTAAGCTTTTTGGATTAGATTCAATCGACATAGTAAAAGCTTGATCAATTTTTATGGTATGGAAATCAAGCTCTAACAGGTGTTGAAACCCAGAATATCCAGTGCCAAAATCATCTAACGACAACTTAAAGCCCATTTTTCTACAATCATCAATCCATGTTTTAACTTTTTTGTAATCAACCACTAAACTTTCAGTAATTTCTATTTTTATGTTGCTTGGATGAATGTTATATTTGAGTGTGAGTTTTTCAATATCTGAAAAGAAATTTACTGCTGTGAGCTGTGCAGCAGAGACATTAATACTCATAAATAATGGTGGCAATTCAGGGTTAAGAATATTTCTTGATTCTTGAAATTCAGCCAATTGTTGGCAAGCACCTTCAAATATTTGAAGCCCCATTGTCTGAATCAAATCACTCTCTTCTGCCAATGAAATAAATTCAAAGGGAGAAATCATTCCTTTATCTGGATGTTTCCAACGACTTAACGCCTCAAACCCTGCAATATAATTCCCTTTTAAGCACACCATGGGTTGATAAACATTAATTATTTCTCCATTTTCAAGCGCTTGATAAAGTTCTTTTTCGAATCTGATTTTATCCAGTCCTTCAGAGACAATTATATTATCTTCCTTATCTCTGGCTTTTTCATAGGTAGATGAGCTTTCATTGTTTTGTGAACTGTTAAGCATGTTTCTAATCCTAGACAACAGCACTTCCATGACACCACGTATGATAGGGTCGGATTTCAAAAGTCTTTTGGTTATTTGCTCGCGATCTATGACAAGCAATTCTAAGTCTGTTTCAGCAAAGGCACTAACAGATCTAGTGGTATCATCTATTACTCCCATTTCTCCTAATAGCTCACCTTTCCCTAATTTTGCAATTAAATCATCAGCACGCGTTCTAGAATAAAGCCCTATTGCTCCTGCCTCAACTATATAGGCACAATGGGCAATATCGCCAACATTGAATACTTGTTCGCCTTTTTTAAACCGAAGTTTGTGAGTATTGATTTCCATTGTGTTATGTATTTTAACACAATTAAGGTTTAATAATTAACTATTCAAAATAGACTATTAAATATATTTACAAAACAACTGCATTAATACATTATATACTTTTTTCTACATTCAAAAACTTTGATGAATACTCAATTCGACAACCCTTTTCTTCCCCTTGAATTAAAAAGATTCCCTTATGACAAAAATCAAACACTTCAAGCATGGGACGCGGCTGATGAATATTTATTGAATGAATTATCAAATCAAAAAGTTCATTTAAATGAAAAAAATATACTTATCTTCAATGATTCCTTTGGCGCATTGGCTTGTGCATTAGCAGAGTTTACTCCATATGTTATGACTGACTCTTATATCAGTGAGCTTGCCATTCAACATAATTTAGCTACAAATAAAATTGATTCTAAAAGTATTGAAATTATAAATAGCTTAACAAAGCATAAAGGACAATATGATTATGTCATTGTAAAACTTCCAAAAATATTAGACTACCTAGGTTACTTCTTAAGTAATTTAAGTAATTTTATAAATTCAGAAACAAAAATAATCATTGCTGGAATGGTCAAAAACATGCCTAAATCTGTATGGAATATTATTGAAAAAAATATTGGTTCAACAACTACTTCTTTAGCCAAAAAAAAAGCCCGCTTGATATTTGCAACTTATTCAGAAAAAGATGAAAAAAACGCTTTCCCCACTTACTTTAATCAAGAAAATACATCATTAAACATATACAACCATGCCAATGTTTTTTCAAAGCAATCCTTAGATATTGGAACACGGTTTTTATTACAAAACTTACCAAAGATTCAAAATATTAAGACAATAATTGATTTGGGTTGTGGCAATGGAATTGTTGGATTAAACCTTGGATTAATGTATCCAGATGCGAAAATAATTTTTACAGATGAATCTTATATGGCTGTAGACTCTGCCAAATTAACTATTGAAAAAAATATCATAAATCGTGATAAATATACATTTTTAGTTAATAACTGCTTAGATGGTTTCGATGTTAACGCAACTGATTTAATTGTCTGTAACCCACCTTTTCATCAGTCACATACCATCGGCATGCATATTGCGCTAAAAATGTTCAAACAATCATATCAAACATTGAAAAAAGGAGGACACTTCATAGTAGTGGCTAATAAACACTTACCTTATCAAGTTCATTTGAAAAAATTATTCGGAACAACAACTCTGGCTGCAAGTAATAAGAAGTTTTCAATATTTAGAATGAAAAAATAAATTAATTACCAAACTGTTTTCAGACCAGAAACTAAATTAGTATGACAACCTAATTTATTCCACTTTGAAGGAGAATGAAAATCAGAGCCTAACGACGCTTTTAAATCAAAGCTTAAACATAACTCTTTTAAATAATTTGTTTTTTGTGGATTTTGGAAGCCGTTAATTACTTCCATTGCTTCTCCACCATTCGAAATAAAGTCTTGAATCAACCGCTTCAATTTACTATTAGTTAACTTATAATATAAAGGGTGAGCCAATACAGGAATCCCTCCAGATGAAATAATAGCAGCTAATACTTGTTTAAAATCTAGCCAACCATTTTTCACATCCCCGACTTTACCAGCACCTAAATATTTTTTAAAAGCATGATTCCAATCTTTTGCAATGCCTTCTTCTATCATCAAATTTGCGAAGTTTGGTCTGCCTATCTGATTTATATTGACCTTTTTTGTTATTTTTTCAATGGCTCCAAACAAACCATATTTTTCAAGTTTCTTCGCTATTAATTCAGCTCTTTTTAACCTTGTGTTTTTTTGATATTCAATTGCTCTTAACAAAAATTCTGACTGTGTATCAACATTTAATCCAACAATATGAACACCAATTTTATTCCAAGAAGTTGAAAACTCGATACCGGGTATAATTGTTAGCTTTGTTTGGATAATTTTAATTTCATGGTATGCATCAACATTATCATGATCGGTTATAGAAAATATTTCTACGCCTTTTTGTTCTGCTAATTCTATTAAAGATTTCGGGCTTAAAGTACCATCAGAATAATAACTGTGTGAGTGTAAATCAACTATCACTTAGTCAATGCTTCACTTACTGTATAGAATGAACCAAATACAATTATTCTATCGTTTTCATTTGCTATAATCTTAGCATTATCAAGTGCCGTTTCAACTGATTCATGAGAAGTAATCAATTGTGCGCTATCAACCAATATAGGCAATAAGTCTCGTGTTGACATAGCACGCTCGGAATGTACTTCTGAAATACACCACAAATCTATAACTTCTGTAAATTCATTTAGCCAATCAATAGGGTTTTTATCTGCTAATACTGCAAACACAGCAATTGTTTTACCTGAAATCGGATTATTTTGTAGCCATTGGGCTAAAGACTTACCTGCCTGCTTATTATGTGAAACATCAACTATGATATCTGGTTGAGTTTCAATAACTTGCAAACGACCTTGTAAATCAATATTCTTTAGGCCTTTATTAATATTTTGTTCTGTAATCAATAAATCAGGTAAATTCTTCAATGCAACAATAGCGGTTTTTGCATTAGCAATTTGATAACCCCCTTGAATATTTAATTGTGGAATTTCAATATTCTGATGACTAGCAAAAATTAGATTTGCTATAGTATCCTTAGCATGACTGATAATAGATTTTGGACAATCCTCATCTCCGTATATGACTGGTTTATTAGGCCGCATTATGCCAGCCTTTTCAAAACCAATGACTTCTTTTGTTTCTCCTAACCAAGACGTATGATCAATATCGATTGTCGTAATAATCGCACAATCTGTGTCAACTACATTAACCGAGTCCAACCTTCCCCCTAGGCCTACTTCTAACACACAAATATCTAGTTTTTGTTGCTTGAAAATAATCAACGCAGCTAATGTTGTATACTCAAAATAACTTAATGTAACTCCATTAAGGTTACCCTCTATTTGTTCAAAAGCTTGAATAAGTAATTCATCACTGACTTCTTGATCATTTATTTTAATCCTTTCATTAAATCTAAGAATATGTGGGGAAGTAAAAATACCAACTTTATAATTTGCTTGCTGGCAGATGCTTGAGAGAATGGCGACAGTAGAGCCTTTACCATTGGTCCCTGCAACGGTAATTATTGTGGGTGCGACTTTTTCAAGATTAAGTGATTGATAAACTTGGGCTATACGCTCTAACCCAAGATCAATTTTTTTGTTATGACTAGTTTCTAATTTTTGAAGCCAATCTTTAAGCGACTTGTTTTTTACCACTTTTTTCTTCTTTCATCTGATCTTTAGTGATAATTTCATCGGGCTCAACACTTGGTGAATTTGTTTTTTGTAACAATGATAACAATCTAAATACAGTCTCACGCATTTCTCTTCGATCAACTATCATATCAATTGCACCATGTTCTTGTAAGAATTCTGATCGTTGAAAACCTTCAGGCAACTTTTCTCTTACAGTTTGTTCAATAACTCTTGGTCCCGCGAAACAGATTAAGGCATTGGGTTCTGCAATATTAACATCTCCCAATAAGGCCAAACTTGCCGATACACCACCGGTTGTAGGATTTGTTAAAACTGAAATATAAGGAATCCCAGCATTCTGTAATTTTTTTAGTGCGGCTGAGGTCTTAGCCATTTGCATTAATGAAAACAACGATTCTTGCATTCTTGCACCACCTGATGCAGAGAAGTTAATGAAAGGTAATTTTTTCTCTAATGCAATGTGCGCAGCTCTGACAAATTTTTCCCCAACAACAGAACCCATTGAACCACCCATATATGAAAAACTAAATGCTGAGGAGACAACATCCCGTCCCATTAATTTCCCTGTCATCGCTATTAGTGCATCTTTCTCGCCTGTCTTTTTCTGGGCTTGAATTGTTCTGTCTTTATATTTTTTGGAATCTTTAAATTTCAACGGATCTAATGATTCTAAATTTGGAGAAATTTCACTTGTAGAATCTAGATCTAAAAAACTTAATAAACGCGCTCTTCCAGTTAAACGGCCATGAAACCCACATTTAGGACATACTCTTGCTGATTTTTCTAGTTCAGGCTGATATAAAACTTCATCACATTCTTCACATTTCGTCCACAACCCTTCTGGTACATTTTTTTTCTTACTACCACCTTCAGTACGAATACTTGATAATTTAATTTTTTGAAACCAACTCATTTTAATTCTCTATGCTTTATTTATAGCTATAGCTATAGGTTTAATAAATTCTTTAATTGTTTTTTCTATATCTTTTTGATCCTGACATTTATCTAATCTCTCAACAAGTGCCGAACCAATAACAATGGCATCTCCAAAACTAGCAACCGCCAATGCAGATTCAACATCTTTAACTCCGAATCCTATGGCAACTGGGATATCTGAAATTGACCGGATAGATTCAATTTTATCTGAAAGTCCAGAATAATCAACATTTGCAGAGCCCGTAACACCTTTCAATGCTACACAATAAATAAAGCCAGTTGATTGAGACAAAATGTACATTTGTCTTTGTTTTGTTGTGGTTGGTGCTATCAAAAATATTTGATTTAGGTTGTATTTCTTTAATAAAATCAATAATTTTTCAGACTCTTCTGGTGGACAATCTACGATTAATAAAGCATCAACACCTGAATTTTCAGCTCTTTTAACAAACTCCTCATAACCAAATTTTTCAATCGGATTTAAATACCCCATTAGCACAACAGGTGTTTTATTATCTAACTCTCTGAACTCACTCACAATATCCAATACAGAGCTTATTGTCATTCCATGCTCTATGGCTTTCTCAGAAGACTCTTGAATAACAATGCCATCGGCCATGGGATCTGAAAAAGGCATGCCTAGTTCTATAATATTTGAACCATTGTTTACTAACGCATGCATTGTTGGCACTGTTAACAAAGGATGCGGGTGTCCTGCCGTTATAAAAGGAACAAGAGCTTTTTGTTTATTGTTTTTTAACTCAATAAAAGTCTGTTCTAACCTACTCATAATTTTATACCTTCAAGTGCAGCAATCGTATGAACATCTTTATCACCTCTTCCTGAAAGATTGATTATAATATTTTTATCTTTATTTAATTTTTGTGCTAATTTCATTCCATATGCCACTGCATGTGAACTCTCTAAAGCTGGTAAAATACCTTCAACTTCTGTTAACAAGTGAAAAGCATTAAGTGCTTCCTCATCATTTGCCAAAACATAATTTGCACGATTTGTGTCGTGTAAAAAAGCATGTTCTGGACCTACTCCAGGATAATCAAGGCCTGCAGAAATTGAATGGGTTTCAATAATTTGACCATCTTCATCCGACATAACATAGGTTCTATTTCCATGTAGCACTCCAATGTCACCAGCCGTAATTGATGCAGCATGTTTACCTGTTTTCATTCCTAATCCTTCAGCTTCAACACCATATAAACTCACTGATTCGTCATTTAAAAATTCGTAAAACAATCCCATAGCATTTGAACCACCACCAACGCAGGCAACCAAGGCATCAGGCAATCCACCTACTTGTTTTTCAAATTGCTGCTTGGCTTCTTTACCTACAATTGAATTAAAATCCCGGACCATTTCGGGATACGGGGCTGGTCCAGCAACAGTGCCAATGATATAAAAAGTATCGTCAACATTAGCCACCCAGTCTCGCATCGCATCATTTAAAGCATCTTTTAGAGTTTTCGAACCTGATGTTACACTAACAACTTCAGCTCCCAATAGTTTCATACGATATACATTGATTGCTTGACGTTGAATATCAACTTCTCCCATATAAACAACGCACTTTAAACCCAATCTTGCTGCAACTGTAGCCGTTGCAACACCATGTTGGCCAGCCCCCGTTTCGGCTATAATTCTTTTTTTGCCCATTGCTTTTGCCATCAATATTTGACCAACTGTATTATTTATCTTATGAGCACCAGTATGGTTTAGATCTTCTCGTTTTAACCATATATTGGCTCCACCTACCGTTTCTGTTAATCGTTTAGCAAAATACAAAGGAGAAGGTCTACCAACATAATGAGCTAAGTCTTCATAAAACTCATTTTGGAAAGCTTTGCTTAGTTTTAGTTTTGCATAAGCTTCTTGAAGTTCCTGCAGGCATAACATCAACGTTTCAGAGGCAAATACTCCTCCAAATTGATTAAAGTGGCCTTTATGGTCTGGATACTGAGTGTAATCAATCATTTAAATTCTTTATAAAGTTTATCATTTTAGTACTTGATTTTATTCCAGCTTTTTTTTCAATGCCAGAACTCACATCAAAACAGTTTAATTTAGTTTGAATTACAGCTTGTTTTATATTTTCAGGACTTAAACCACCGGCAAGAATCCATTTATTATCGAGGTATCCAGGTAACTGCCCCCAATCAAATTTTTCACCACTTCCTCCTAGCTTATCTGTACCAAAATTATCTATCAAGAAAGCCTGGGCGGATTCATATGTTTTTGAATATTCTAATGGATTAATACCATCAGCCATAGGTACTGCTTTCCAATACGGCCTATCCCATTGTTCACAAAATTCAGGAGATTCACTTCCATGAAACTGTAGAATATGAATCGGGCAGTGACTTAATACTTCTTGTATTTCTTGTTCTGAATTATCTGAAAATAATGCTACAGTTAATATTTGGGGTGATAATTTTTCGATAATAGCTTTACATTCTTTTATCTTAATATATCTTTTAGATTTTTTTACAAATACAAAACCAAGGCTATTACAACCTGCTGATTGAGCATTTAAAGCATCAACTACATTAGTGATCCCACAAAACTTTGTGAAATATCTATTTTTCATGATTTTTGGGCAAATGGTCTTCGACTGGACCTTCTGGCAATTTAAATTTCTTTGGATATTTGACAATGTTAAATGATAAACCATTTGGCGGAGCTGTAATTCCTGCCTTAGTTCTATCTCTGCTGATTAATATTTCCAACATTGATTCAACTGCTTTATCGCCTCTACCAATAGGAATCAAGGTTCCTATGATATTCCTTATCATATGATGTAAAAATCCACTTGCTGCCACATCCATAACAACTTTATTATCTTGTCTTATTACTGAAATACTATTAATCGTTTTTATCGGTGTTTTTGATTGGCATGCAGAAGACCTGAAAGCATTAAAGTCATGCTCCCCCAATAGGTATTGGGCCGCATCATGCATTTTGTTTTCATCTAAAGGCTGCATTTCCCAAGTTTGACTATGTCTATTAATTGCAGGTCTTATCCAACGATTAAATATGACATATTGATAGCTTCGTTGTATAGCTGAAAACCTAGCATGAAAATCTTCAGATACTTCTTTAATCCATATTATAGAAATACCTCTAGGAAGGTTGGTGTTAATTCCCATTATCCATTGATAATCTGTTCTATTAACAGTTGTATCAAAATGAATAACTTGAGCAGTTGCACTAACTCCCGTATCAGTTCTACCTGAACAAATTAATCTTACACTGTGATTGGCCACTTTGGCTATGGCTTTCTCGAGGCAATTCTGGATTGTAGGTTCTTGAATTTGCGTTTGAAAACCCAAAAAACCATGTCCGTCATATTCAATTCCACATGCATATCTCATAATTTTACTTCACAAAAAAAGAAGGCTGTTAGACATTCTGCCTAACAGCCTTTTTTAAGCTATTAATATACTCTAATTAAGAACCTTCTATTTCACTTCTTAAAGATTCTGCCTTAGTTTTTTGCTCGTCAGTTCCTTCTTCAATAATTTCAACCACCATCTGTTTAGCTCCGTCAATGTCGCCCATTTCAAAATAGGCTTTAGCTAAATCTAATTTAGTATCAATAGCATCATCTCCACCTAAATCATCAAAATCCAAACCAATATCAACATCGCCTTCAGAATCAATTGATAATTCATCTGAATCAAGAGATGTCAAATCTAATTCTGTTATATCATCATCATTACTGATTTCTGTTGTACCACTATCATCTAGAGTCAATTCCAATTCATCTGTATTAAACAAATCATCATCTAAATCAAACTCTAAATCTTCATCGGCACTTTCTACTTCTTCTACTATTGTTCTTTCACCTGTATCGAAAGCTAAGTCTTCTAGTTCATCAGTATCCTTAGCAACATCTTCAAGGCTATCAGCATCAGTATCTAGATCCATATCAAGACCTAAGTCAAAGTCAAAATCCTCTTCTAGTAAGTTTTCCGCAGATTCTGCGTCACTACTTTCATTTGAAACCTCTGAATTCTCACCTACAGATAAATCTTCATCGATTTCCAAATCATCTAAATCAAAGTCAAGATCCAAAGAACCTTCTAATTCAGAATCATTGCTTCCAGAATCACTTTCTAAACTATCACTGCTTTCATTTAAAACCTCACCTACAGATAAACCTTCATCAATTTCCAAATCATCTAAATCAAAGTCAAGATCCAAGGAATCTTCTAATTCAGAATCATTGCTTCCAGAATCACTTTCTAAACCATCACTACTTTCTGAAACATTTAAATCATCAAGTACTTCTTTCAAGCCACCTTCCGATTCATCTAAATCTAAATCAAGGTCATCAAAATCTGACAAATCGAGATCTTGTTCAACAGTAGAAGCACTTGCATCAAGATCTAAATCCAAATCCAAATCATTAGAGTCTATTGTTTCTAAATCATCAATGACTTCTTCTGCTGTTTCTACATAAAGGTGTTCTAAATCATCTAGACTTTCTACTTCTTCTTGACCTTCATCAGCTTCACTACTGAGTTCATCCAATTCATCAATTGAATTCAGATTTGATAAATCAAGCTCAGTTGCTGAACCGTCTAAAGATGGTTTATCATCGTTAGAAATACTATCTAAAAACCCAGAATCTGATGCACCTTCATCCTCTCCCCTGCGTTTAAAGAAAACAAAACCTAAAATGCCTAATAATATAACCCCTAGACCAATAAGTCCTTCATATTTATAAGACAATATTTTATCCATGAAAGATTGTTCTTTTCTTGGAGGATTTAATTCTTGTATAGCAGCAGCTTCACTTTCATCACTGGATTGTACATCTGAATTTGTATCTGTAATAACTAAAGTATCATCATTCATTGAATCTTCTACTATAGAATCGTCCATAGCATCATCTGCCATTAAGTCAATTCTTTCCATATCAGTTGATTCATCAGAACCATTAACATCGGCTATTTCAGTAGAGTCGCCTAATTGACCATCTGAAGAATCTGAAGAATCTGCCGTCTCGTCTTCATTTTGATTTGCAGTATCACCCCAGACATCATCATTCATTATTTCTTCAGAAGAATCTGCATCTACCATTGTTTCAGAATCAGATAATTGTGATTGAATTTGAGCTAAGTCATTATCCTTTAAAGAAAGAGCATTCTTTTGATCTTCAACAATTTGCTCAAGCTCTCTAACGCGACTAGATAAGTCTTCATTTTCTAAATTCAAACTAGCCAGCTCTTCTTTAGCTCGGTTTAAATCTGCTAATGTTTGTCTATTTTGGCTATTATTTGAAGTGCCAGAAGAATTGGATGTATCTGATAAATCAGAATCATTGGGTGGTATTAATTCAATCCCATAATCATTCGTAGTATCGGTAATTCCAACATCCGAATCACCGGCTAATGTTTGTTGTCTGGACCAATTTTGAGTAGCAGATTTTACTTCTGCAATTGCTTGGCCATTTGAAATCATTGATATTTGATCTGAATCTGGAATTGTAAGTTTAGCCCCTCTTTTCAAAAAATTCATGTCATTATTTTGAAAAGCATCAGGATTATTGTTAAAAATAGCAACCATTGTTTGTTGAGGACTGCTATAACCATCACTGAATTTTGAAGCTATTTTCCACAATGTATCTCCAGACTCAACAACCACTTCATTGGAACCTCTGTATGCATCATTAGCGATTGTGGATTGTGTTACTTGTGTTGTTTCTTCAATTTCTTGTGGGATACTTTCTATCTTTGTAGGCGCTTGATAAGTTTCTGTTTGTACAGGTTCTGAATAATTTTGTTCGGTATTAGAGAATACTGGAGGGTCTAATAACAAAGTGTATTCTCTTAATAAATGTCCATTTGCCCAATCAACGACCAACAATAGAGAAACTATAGGCTCGCTAACCGGTCCTCGCGAAGTAATTTGTATATTTTTTACACCATCTTCATCAACAATACTGACATCGATGTTTGCAGGTACATAAGTCTTATCAAGTCCAACTCTTTTATATTCTGCACTTGAGGCAACAGAAACCTTAATATTTTCAATGCTTTCAGAATTATCAATTATAAAAGGTATTTCACCATCCAGCACTTCATCTAATGCTGAATTAACTTGTAGCCCACCCAATCCCAATCCATATGACTGTGATGCAATTAATAGACTAACAGGTAGAACTAATTTCCTAAAATTTTTATTCATTTATGGCTCCGAACAACTCGATGAAATTTTTATATGTATATATATGTTTAATAGTAACTAAATAGTTAACACAATCCAAGAATTAATATTAAAAAAATACGCTAAGTTACTAAATAAGCTGCATTTTTATCATTTTTTCAGCGATTTGCACGCTATTTAATGCAGCTCCTTTACGGATGTTATCTGAGACAACCCATAGGTCTATTCCATTCTTACAGGAAATATCTTTTCTAATTCTACCTACAAAAACAGGATCCATTCCTGAACTTGTTACTTTTGGTGTTGGAAATTTCAAACTCACTACATCATCAACAATTTCCACACCATCTGCTTCATTTAACAATGAAATAACGCGCTCCACACTAATTTGATTACTGGTTTCGATATGGACAGCTTCCGAATGACCGTAAAAAACAGGAACTCTTACGCACGTTGGGTTAACCAAAATATTTTTATCTAATATTTTTTGTGTTTCCCAAACCATTTTCATTTCCTCACGTGTATAGCCGTTTTCTTGAAATGTATCAATATGAGGAATAACATTAAAAGCAATTTCCGAAGAAAAAACTACAGGCTTAATATCTTGAAAACTTAATAAAGCACTCGTTTGTTTTGCCAGTTCATTTATTCCAGATGCACCTGCTCCTGAAACAGCTTGATATGTCGCCACGTTAATTCTTGTTATATTCGCCTCTTTATGAATAGGTGCTAATGCAACAAGCATTTGTATTGTAGAGCAATTTGGGTTGGCGATAATATTTCTAGGTTTAAAATCTTTTAACGCTTCAGGATTAACTTCAGGAACGACTAAAGGAATATCTTTATCTCGCCTAAAATAAGAAGTATTGTCTATGACTATACAACCTGTTTTCCCAGCAATTGGTGCATATTTCTCTGAAACTGAACCACCTGCAGAAAACAAAGCTATATCAACTAGGCTGAAATCGAATTTATCCAAATCTTGTACTTTTAAAGTTCTTCCACCATATTGAACCGTTTTATGGGTACTTCTGCTACTGGCTAATGCATAGATTTTATCTATTGGGAATTTTCTTTCTTTTAATATTGACAACATGACTTCGCCAACAGCGCCTGTAGCCCCAACAACAGCTACATTATATTTTTTACTCATTTAATATTTTCCACATAATGCGTTATTTCTTAAAATATGATCCATTAACACCAATGCCAACATGGATTCCACGATAGGTACAGCTCTGATTCCTACACAGGGATCATGCCTACCTTTTGTTACTATCGTAATGTTATTACCAAATTTATCTACTGATTTAGCTGGCAACCTTAGACTAGAAGTTGGCTTAAAAGCTACACTTGCCAAGATGTTTTGACCTGAGCTGATGCCTCCCAAAACTCCTCCAGCGTGATTTGACTGAAACTCCCCATCTATAATTTCATCTCTATGAACCGAACCCTTTTGAGCCACACTGTCAAATCCTGCTCCAATTTCCACTCCTTTAGTCGCATTGATACTCATCATTGCACTTGCAATATCTGCATCAAGTTTTCCATAAACTGGCTCTCCTAAGCCTACAGGGACATTTGTTGCTTGAACACCAATATTTGCCCCAACAGAATCACCTGACTTTCTCAGTGTATCCATATATTCTTCTAATTCTGTGATTTGCTTATCATTTGCACAGAAAAAAGGATTGGAATCTATTAAAGATAAGTTCGATTTATCAACTTTAATATCACCCAATTGTGCCAACCATGCTGTTACTTCAATATTAAAATGTAACTTCAACCATTTTTTAGCTAATACTCCAGCCGCCACTCGCATTGTTGTTTCACGCGCAGAAGAACGCCCACCACCGCGATAATCACGAATACCAAATTTATGCCAATAAGTATAATCTGCATGGCCAGGACGAAATTGATCTTTTATTTCTCCATAATCTTTTGATCTGGCATCTGTATTTTCAATTAATAAGGCTATTGGCATACCCGTAGTAACACCTTCAAAAACCCCTGAAACAATCTTAACATCGTCTTTTTCTTTCCTTTGAGAAGTATGCCTAGATTTACCAGTTGCCCTGCGAACCAATTCAAGTTTTATCTCTTCAACTGTAATTTCCATTCCTGCTGGAAATCCATCAATAACACAGCCAATCATTGGACCGTGTGATTCACCAAAAGTAGTTATAGTTAATAGTTTCCCAAATGAGTTAAATGACATTGGCACTCTCTAAAAATGATTTAAATAATTGACTGTATTCTAACAACATTTTTTTACTAAAGACACAAACTCCTTGTCCACCATTTAAAAATTCAACCCATTCTATGTTTATTTCTGGAAATGCTGCATCTAAAGCATCATCACTATATCCCACCTCTAAAAACAAAAAACCATCATCATTCAAATAATCAGGTGCCTTCAACAATATTTCAACTGGGATTCGCAAACCATCATTTTCGGTTACTAAACCTAACTTGGGCTCGCGCTTATACTCTTCAGGTAGCTCTTGATATTCTGCATCACTCACATAAGGAGGATTCGTCACAATCAAATCATAACTTTTATTAGTATTAGCAAATAAGTCTGACTGAACTATATTAACGTTAGTAGCCAGATTATTATTATTTTCTTGTGCTAAAGTAAGGGCCTTGTGTGAAATATCAGATATGTCTACAATAATATTTGAAAAATAATACGCAATAGCAATTCCTATACAACCACTACCTGTACATAAGTCTAAAGCCGAAGAAACTTTATTCATATCAACCCAAGGCGAAAAACCATTATGGATAAGCTCAGCAATTGGTGAGCGTGGAACCAATGCACGTTCATCACTGTTAAACATTAAACCACAGAAATTAACTTGCCCAAGTATATAAGCCATTGGCTTTATTGTTGATAATCTTTTATCTACAAATACATGTGCTTCATCAATTTTGGAATTTAATACTTCTTTATGGCCAGATAATAATATTTCATTAACATCTTCTGCAAAAATATGCATCATAACCATCATTGCTTCGTCTTCCGCGTCTATAGCTGCATGACCATGAAATAATTTTTTAGACGATAATTGTTCAACAAGTTGAATAAATAATTGTTCTTTTGTCACAGGAAATGAATCTATCATTAAAAAAACGTACAATGCCAATTGTTTTTAATAGTGTCAATATAATTTATGAGCAAACAGACAAAATTTATGATAGTTATTGCAATGATAGCTGCTACTGCAGGAATCATTATGTCAAATAATCATTTCAATTCTAAACCCGTACTTGAATTCAAAGCCTTATTAGAATATCCGACCAAAAAATCCTTTTCTGGTTTTGAGCTAACAAATCAAGATAATGAAAAAATTAGCATTGATGATTTTAATGGTAAATGGACACTGTTATTTTTTGGTTTCACGCATTGCCCTGATGTATGCCCAACAACATTAACTGAATTACAAAAAGTATTTAAGTTGATTGATACAAAAGAAAAGCCAGAAGTATTATTTGTTTCTGTTGATCCTGAACGTGATACACCCAGTTTACTTAAAGAATATACGGCTTTCTTCAACCCACATTTTAAATCAGCTACATCAGATCCAGCAAATATACTTGCTATCACATCACAAGTCGGTGTTGCCTTTCATATTGGCGAACATGAACCTAATGATTTAAACTATACCGTTGATCATACAGCTGCCATATTTCTAGTTAATCCAGATAAACAACTTTATGGTCTTTTTAGATCCCCACATGACGCCAATAATATTGCTAATGATTTGATGTTACTTTTGGATAATAAATAATGAAAAGGAAAATATATACTTGGGTTCAATACATATTGCCACACCGTCTATTATCACGTATTGTGAATTGGTTGATGCGTGTTGAAAACAAAACCATTAAAAACTTCATCATAAAAAAAATTAGTTCATCATACAATGTTAATATGCAAGAAGCTCTCTCTTCAGATCTCAATGATTATAAACACTTTAATGCATTTTTCACGCGTAGACTAAAAGCAGATGCTAGACCCATTGACCAAACTAAAAACAGTATTATTTCTCCAGTTGATGGGGCAATTAGCCAATGTGGCGACATAAAACAAGGCCGTATCTTTCAAGCCAAGGGATTTGATTTTACTGTTACTGAACTTTTAGCCTGTGATAATAAGACGGCTAATTATTATAAAGATGGACAATTTGCCACAATTTATTTATCACCAAAAGATTATCACAGAATGCATGCTCCATTAGATTGTGAAGTGAGTAAAACGGTGCACGTACCTGGTCGATTATTTAGCGTAGCAAAATGGACAGCAGAAAGTATACCTCGATTGTTCGCAAGAAATGAGCGTTTAGTCTGTTATCTAGAAACTGAATTTGGGCAAATTGCCTATATATTGGTTGGTGCAATTATGGTTTCTAGTATGGAAACTGTATTTAATGGTTTGGTTACACCGCCTTATGCCAATAAAGTGACAGAAGTAGCTATTAATGGAAATAACAAACTAGCCAAAGGCGATGAAGTCGGTCGGTTCAACATGGGTTCAACAGTCATCTTATTATTCCCACCAGGTTTTACTGAATTAAATAAAGAACTTGTTGAAAACACTGTGGTCAAACTTGGTGAAAAAATAGCGACTATTTTGAAGTAAAATAACAGAATATATTGTCCAAATAATCGAAACAAGAAATTGATGCAAGAAAGCGAAATTAAATTTATGAAAATATTTTACACCATAGCATTTATAATGTTAGCCAATCCAGCTAGTTCTCAAATAAAATTCTCACAAAAACACAGTGAAATTTCAACGAAATCATTAGAAAAACTATCAGCTCCTGTATTAAATTCATTCCCTGAAGCAACACAATGGGCTGATCTTGTAGCAATAGCTCAAGTTGATGATATTGAATATGAACAAGTCAGGGACTTAAACGCCAATGGCTATGCTTTTTTAAATATTCTTGTACCTTATAAGGGTTCTACGCGAGGTGAGCCTATTGCTGTCATAGCAAAAGGGTTTGACGACAATGTTTGTTATTATCCAGATAGAGAAAATGAAGGTGAAAGATTTTTAGTATTTCTAAAAAAAGCACCAGGAGAAATGAAAAATGTCTATTATGGATTCAAACCATTTTGTCAATTACAGATATTACTTTCAGATTTAGGTCAGTATATATTGCGGACTCCACTAGAAAACAATGTTATCTCCATAGATAAAAGCATAATTGAAGATCATCAATACAATGACCCACATGCAATGGTTGATGCAACTTTATGGACGGGTACAAAACGAGAAGAGTATTCCGACAAATACCAATGTAAGATCATAGAAAGTGAAGACTCTATTAATAAATACTTCCATCTAAGATACACCCAAGGTGTACCTATTTACAAAGTTAGACCATTATTAAAACTCAAATATAAGCCAAGAATCACATCAAAACAAATATAATTAGCATCCGTCAATAGTATTTTTAAATGTGTGTTAAAAAAATAAAAACCCAAAGAATGACAGGGATGACAAAGCCAACCATTGCAAAAAGGTATGCTAACTTTAATAAATGATATTTCCGCTTTAACACTAAACCAATTTGATAAATATCCTTAACAAGAAACTGTTGGGCACTAGAGTTATCAGTGAGATTGGTGGCAATATACTCTTTATATTGCTGTTCGCTATATCGGGTAAAGAAACCAAAAAACAATGGATTTGGCATATCTTCAATTGAATCCCCTTTAACTTCGTTAATATTTTTAGGAATTAACACCAATGTTGTTAAAACAATTGGGATAAGTTCTAACAAAACAAAAACAGCCAATGGAAGAATAGCTTCTCCAGTGTTTTCTGACAAAGTTAATAAACGAGTAAAAACTACCGTAAAGACAAGTACCAATGTACCAATCAATATATTGGCTTTTTGGTCTGCCATTAAGTTTAACTGCGTTTGATTTTGATGGGCAGTTCTCAAAGTTTGAATCACGTCCCTATCATTGTTTATATTTATTTTATCTGACATAATACTTAAACAACATCTCTCTATTAATTTTCAGTATAACACTTAACCAACTCTTGGCGTAAACTAGCCCAATCGCTCTTTTAGATATGCTAAACGCTTTTTAAAGACTTTTGCAATTCCTCTTTTCACAAACCAACCGATTAATCCACCAACAACAGGGATCGTGATCTCAAAATGAGAATGCCAGTCTACTAAAGTTTTACCATCAATTTCCGTGAAATCCAACCACCCTTTTTTGTGTTTCAAAGGTTTATTAGGGGTCAACGATAAGATTACATAGGCAAAATGCATACTATCTTGATATTCAAATATCTCTTCTTTAAAAGTGACTGATTGACTCACAATTTGCCTAATAGCACCATTACCATTCCTATCAACATCTCCTTCTTTGAGCAATCGACAAGTTAATCCTCCCCCAGTTAAAAACTGTTCATGGTTACTAACTTCAGCAAATATTTTCTTTAAACTACTATCATACACTTCACTTACATGAATTCTTTGCATCTAACTCACCCTACCCTAATTGACTTGATTATACCCAATCTGAACCGAAAATTAATCATTATTTAGCGTTCAGGAAAAATTCAGGCAAGTTCATTAAACTTAAATGCGTAACAATAACTTGGAGAAAAACCATGAAGAACTCAACCTTAATATTAACCTTAATTTCTGCTTTAAGCATCAGTTCGTTGACATATGCAAGCAACAAACATAATGAGAAGCATTCTAACTATAGAGACCAACATAGCAACTCTAAACATAATAACCGAGCCAACAATAAACATGGCAACCATTATTATCGAGGAAACAGCTACAATGGATACTCCAATAGAAATGGATACCGCGGTAATTACAATAGAAATTACAATGGTTATTACCAATATGGCTATAATTCAAATAGAAATAACTATAGAAATGACTACCGAAATAATAATCGTAATTATAGAAGGTATAATCAGAATAGATATAACAATAATTACAACTATAATAGGAATAATTATAGCTATAATAATTATAGACCTTATTACCAGAGTCAATATACCTATCGCCCTACTCGTGGTTTAGGTCACTATTTCAATAGACCGAATTATGGATATGGCCACTGGCATGATAACAACTGGTGTGTAGTAAATCACCCACAATCATTTTACAGTAATTATTATTCAAATTACCCCTATCAAAATGGTTGGACTTACGGGGATGGAGATTACGGTATAAACTTCCATTTAAGGTTCTAAATTCATCAAAAATCAACCGAACAAAAGGGGTAGCTATTACCCCTTTTTTATTTATTGCGTTTTAATTCTCCAGACCAAACCTGATCAGACCAATTTTTTGTTTCCCAAGACCAAAGTCCCTTAAATGCGTTTTTCTCAGCATTAAAATTAAAGTATAATAAACCAAACTTTTCTTTATTGGTAAATAAACCATAAATCATATTATTGGCCTGATTATAGACAGCATGAATACGGCCTTTATCGCTATAGCTTGCTTCTATAAACACACCATCTTGAATAAAATTTAGAGGTCCAAAATTAGAATCCCACTGACCTTCTACACTCCTAAATCTATCTACATTAACAAAATCATTTGCTAATGTGTTGTTAATTTTATTTCCATTCCAATCAAGCTTTTTGACTTTTCCTTTGTAGCTCCACTTACCTGTAAACGAATGCCCAGTTTGCCTTTGAGTAAAAGTAAATTCTCCACCTTTTTTTGATTTTTGATCATAGAAATAACCATGCAATTTTCCACCAAATGAAACGCCAATCAATGTCCCTAATTTTGCGTAATTGCCAAAGACTAATCCAGCATTTTGAGAAGAAATTACTTTTTCCATTACTTTTATTTCACCAAAGCTACTACTCCAATGGCCTTGCCATTGTTGCGAATGAGCGCTTGTAAAGGACAATAATAGAATTAACACGAATTTTAGATTATACTTCATGACAAATTTAAGTTTTAAATTGAAGAGCAATACTATCATGAGTTAATCCTATAACTCTCACAAAAACATAACAATATGCCATTAGATAAATTTAATTTGAAATAATGGTTCGAATCAGATCCATATCGAACCCTCGTTGATACAAATAATTCTGGCGTTTTGCTTTATCTTTAAAATCTAATATTTGTGTTCCTTTAAATTTTTTTTGATAAGTGCTTTTTATTACATCCTCAAAATCCAGCTCTTCTTGTTGTGAAGTATCTGCAATCATTGACGTTGAAATACCTTTTTGTTTAAGTTCCACGGCTATCTTGTTGGGCCCAAATCCTTTTCTTGCACGGCTACGCCAATATATTTCTGCAAACCTTTGATCATTAAGATAATTATCACCAAGGCATTCCTTAATGACAATTTCAATACTGTCTTGTTGGTACTCTTTCCTTGTTAGTTTGTCTGTAATTTCCTTTATAGAATGTTCACGCATACACAAAGAAGCCAAAGCAGATGCTCTGGCTTTTTCTAAATCCGTTCGTAATGTAAAACTCTTTTTACTCACTTTCAA
>Ga0209345_10000985_pt1 | contig 36426 bp, 32 predicted proteins | sample Cruoilmetagenom7_FD_187294 | JGI IMG/M metagenome (GOLD analysis project Ga0209345, IMG submission 187294) | Oil polluted marine microbial communities from Coal Oil Point, Santa Barbara, California, USA - Sample 7 (SPAdes) (version 2) | ecosystem: Environmental > Aquatic > Marine > Oil seeps ...
GGGGCGCGGCGCATGGGTCAGGCGCGCGCAGTCACCGGCGGCAAAGATGTGATCATGTCCGACCACCTGCAAGGTGTCGCGCACATCGATGAAACCCTCGGTCAGCGGCAGGCCCGTTCCGGCCAGCCAATCCTGCGGGGTCGCACCGCCCGCACCAACCGTCATGGCCGAAGGCAAGCGCTGACCGTCCGAAAGGACAACCGCATTCGCCGTGACCTCTGCCGCCTGCCCGAGGACCAGTTCAACCCCCTGACGCGCCATTTCGGCCCGCAGCCGATCCGCGAGCGCCGAACCGACCCCGGTGACGCCCGAGCGTCCGATGACCCGCACCCGCCCCACCCCGCCAAGCCGATGCTTCATCGCCAGCGCCAGTTCGACACCGCCGAGGCCGGCGCCGATGACGGTCACGTCGCCCTGCCCGCTCTCGAGGTAGCGCGCCCACCCCTTGGCAAAGCGCACGAAGGGTTTGACCGGGATCCCATGTTCCGCGAACCCCGCGACACCCGGCAAATCTCCCGTGATCCCGATATCGAGGGAGGCGACGTCAAAGCCGACCACACGGTCGCCCTTTCCCTCACCCGCTTGCGCGACCGTGACGATACGCGCCTCCGGGTCCAGCGCCGTTGCAGCGCCAAGGATCAGCCGCGCCCCGGCAAAGCGGGCAAGGCGCACGAGGTCGATCCCGATCTCGTCGGCGCTGTAATGGCCCGCGACGTGCCCCGGCAGCATCCCTGTGTAGGGTGCCACCGGGCGCGGATCGATCAACGTCAGGCGGACCCCCGGCACGGGCCGCATTCCCCACATCCGCAGCACCAGCGCATGGGCATGCCCGCCCCCGATCAGCACGAGGTCGGTCGTCAGGGGCACAGTTGATTGCATATCAGGTCGACCTCGGACAGTGGCAGGCAGGAAGAGCACAGCAGGAGCACAGAGCGCCCCACAGCTAGCCCGCCGGGCAGCGCACGTCCATGCGACGTACCCTTGCAGAACACTGCATTGCCTCCTCACCCGGCAGGCAGATCAACAGGGGCCAAGCGCCCGGACAAGGCAAGCCTCACCTCTTATTCGACTAATTTGTAAGCATTGAATCCGGAAATGATGGATTTGGATGCGAAGCGTGTTACTTTGTGTTTCCCCACCCGTCACGCCGGATTTTGCTATCCCGGCACAGCGCACTAGGCTCAAATTATGGATGAGAATCAAATTTTCGACGAAATGTGGGGACGGAGTGAGACGCTGCGCGCGCCTTACGGTCTGTTCAAGGACTGGTTTGACGGCGAGGAGCCCGCACGCCTGCGGGCCAAGCAGCGCGAGGCCGAGGAGCTGTTCCGCCTCACCGGCATCACCTTTAACGTCTACGGGCGCGCGGAGGCCGAGGAACGGCTGATCCCCTTTGATATCGTGCCGCGCATCATCTCCGGGCTGGAATGGCAGCGGTTGAGCAAGGGCATCGATCAGCGTGTGCGCGCCATCAACGCCTTTCTGCACGACATTTACCACGGACAAGAGATCATCAAGGCCGGGCGCCTTCCCGAAGAGATGATCACCAACAACGACGCCTTCCTGCCGGAAATGATCGGCGTTCGCCCGCCCGGCGGCGTCTATACCCATATCGTCGGTATCGACCTCGTGCGCACCGACGACAATCAGTTCTACGTGCTTGAAGACAACGCGCGCACACCCTCCGGTGTCAGCTACATGCTGGAAAACCGTGAGACGATGTTGCAGATGTTCCCCGAGCTTTTTGCCCGCAACCGGGTGCAGCGGGTGGAGAATTACCCCTCCGATCTGCGGACCTCGCTCGCGGCCTGCGCGCCCGGCGGGGCCGGCTCCTCGCCGAAGGTGGCGGTGCTGACGCCGGGCATCTACAATTCGGCCTATTTCGAACATGCCTTCCTCGCCGATCAGATGGGCGTGGAGTTGGTGGAGGGCCATGACCTGCGCGTCATCGACGGGCGTGTCGCCATGCGCACCACCCAAGGATACGAGCCGATCGACGTGCTCTATCGTCGCGTCGATGACGATTTCCTCGATCCGCTGAATTTCAACCCCGACAGCGCATTGGGAATCCCCGGCATCATGGATGTCTACCGCGCCGGCGGCATCACCATCGCGAATGCACCCGGCACCGGGATTGCCGACGACAAGGCGATCTACAGCTACATGCCCGAGATCGTGCAGTTCTACACCGGTGAGCGGCCAATCCTAGAGAATGTGCCGACTTGGCGCTGCTCTGAGCCCGACGCGCTGGCCTATGTGCTCGACAACCTCAGCGAGCTGGTGGTGAAGGAAGTCCACGGCTCCGGCGGATACGGTATGCTGATCGGCCCGACGGCGTCGAAGAAAGACCTCGCCCTCTTCCGCAAGAAGCTGAAGGCCCGCCCCGGCAACTACATCGCCCAGCCGACGCTGGCCCTGTCGACGGTGCCGGTGTTTTCGAATAAGGGTCTGGCGCCTCGACATGTGGACCTGCGCCCCTTTGTCCTCGTCAGTCCGAACAGGATAAACATCACGCCCGGCGGGTTGACCCGCGTGGCGCTGAAGAAAGGCTCTCTGGTGGTGAATTCTTCGCAGGGTGGCGGAACCAAGGACACCTGGGTGCTGGAGGACTGATGCTAGGCAAGACGGCAAATGGCCTGTTCTGGATGTTTCGCTATCTGGAAAGGGCCGAGAACACCTCACGCTTCATTGAAACCGGTCAACGGATGGCGCTGACGCGGCTCGGTTCGGACGAGGGTGAGTGGCGTTCCATCATGCAGACAGCGGGCGCGCTCAAGGGTTTTGAGGCAACCGGTGAGGATTTGACAAAAGACGCCGCGCTCGACTGGATGCTGCGATCACGTGACAACCCCTCTTCGGTCCTGACCTCGATTGAGGGCGCGCGGCAGAATGCCCGGCTGGTCCGGACCGCCCTCACCCATGAGGTCTGGGAGGCGATCAACGGCTGCTACATGCGCACCCGTGAACAACTGTCGCGCAAGGTCTCTGACCGTGACATGCCCGCGGTGATGGGCGCGATCCGTCAGCGCACGGCGCTGGTGCGTGGCGCCACACACGGCACCATGCTGCGCAACGACATCTACAACTTTGCCCGGATCGGCACATTCCTTGAACGCGCGGACAATACTGCGCGGATTCTCGACGTGAAATACTACGTGCTGCTGCCCTCGGTGATGTCGGTCGGGTCCTCCATCGACAACGTGCAATGGGAAACGATCCTGCGTTCGGTCTCGGCCCGAGGTGGCTTTCGCCTCGCCTACGGCAATGATTACGATCCTACGGATATCGCTTACTTCCTGATCCTTGACGGCCGTATGCCCCGCAGCCTCGCGTTCTGCATCAGCAAGATCCGCGACAACCTCGGACATCTTGCCAAGAATTACGAGCTGACCCCGGAGTCCTCACAAAAGGTCGCGGACCTCGAAAAAAGGTATCTTTCGCGCGACATCGAGTCGATCTTCGACGAGGGTCTGCACCACTACATTCAAACCTTGCTGACCCTGATCGGAGACCTGGCCATGCAGATCGAAAAAGACTACCGGTTCTACGAATAGCCATGCGTTTGAAAATCAGTCACACCACTCATTATACCTTTTCCGACCCGGTTCACACCGGGTTGCAGCAGCTGCGCATGACCCCGCGAGACCTGCCGCATCAGAAAGTCGACGGGTGGTCAATCGAGGTCACCGGTGCGGAGCATCAGCTGACCTTTGCGGACCATCACCGCAATCGGGTCGACCTTGTCAGCCTCGACAAGGACATCACCGAAATGACGATCGTCAGCAGCGGTGAGGTCGAGATCTCCGACAACAACGGCATTTTGGGGCGTCATACGGACCCTGTCCCCCTATGGCTCTACCGCCGCACGACCGCCCTCACGCAGCCCGGTGTCACCCTGCGCAAACTTGCTCGTCAGGTTGAGGGCGAGACGGATCTCGACCGGATGCATGCGCTGATGGCGTTGATCAGCGGCGCGGTGGAATACAAGCTCGGCGCCTCAACCTCCGCGTCGACCGCCGAGGATGTCATGCTCAGCGGTCAGGGGGTCTGTCAGGATCACGCCCATGTCTTCATCGCCTGCGCTCGCGAGATGAACCTGCCCGCGCGCTATGTCTCGGGCTACCTGCTGATGGACGACCGCACGGAACAGGACGCGATGCATGCCTGGGCCGAGGTCCATCTGACCGGCTTGGGCTGGGTCGGGTTTGATGTGTCAAATTGCATCTCTCCGGACACAAGATATGCCCGTGTCGCGACGGGTCTGGACTATTCCGATGCCGCGCCTGTAACTGGCACCCGAACGGGCGGGACGAGCGAAGCTCTGAGCGTTCAGATTGAGGTGGCCCAGCAACAATAGGGTCAACAAACATTGGGATCGGGACCGGGATGACATATTGCGTGGGCATGGCACTGGACCGGGGTCTCGTCTTCATGTCCGACACCCGCACCAATGCCGGGCTCGACAACATCTCGACCTTTCGCAAGATGTACCACTGGGAGGTTCCGGGCGAGCGCGTCATCACCGTGATGACCGCGGGCAACCTGGCGACCACGCAGGCGGTTATCTCGATCCTCGACGAACGGACCAAGGCCGCCAATGACCGCGATCCGTCGATCTTTGCCGCGCCTTCGATGTTTCAGGCCGCGCGCATCGTCGCCGACACGCTCAAGGACGTGATCTTTCAGCACACGCAGGCCGGGCAGCAGGCTGCGGCCTTTAACGCGACGATCATCCTAGGGGGCCAGATCAAGGGCGGACCGCCGCGGCTGTTCCTGATATACCCCGAGGGCAATTTCATCGAGGCGGGCGGCGACACTCCCTTCTTCCAGATCGGAGAGATGAAATACGGTCGCCCCATCCTCGTGCGCGCCTATGAGCCGGGGATGAGCTTTGAGGAAGCAATGCGCCTCCTGCTCGTCAGCTTTGACTCCACGCTCAAGGCCAACCTGACCGTGGGGCTGCCGTTCGACTACCACCTCTATGTCGCCGACTCCTTCGAAAGGGGCCGAAGCGGGCGGATAGAGAAGGACGACGCCTTTTTTGACATTGTCTCGCAGGGCTGGGGGGATGCGCTGAAGACCGCGCTGGACAGCTTACCGACTTTCAACTTCGACAGTTGAGGGCGACGGGGCGTTTGGATGAGTGGCGCGCGTCGCCTGGGTCGAATTGCGATACAACCTCTTTTATATACTAGAATCCGTGGACATTCAGGAGTCCCAGCCGGTCTGATTGCTGAATCAAACTTCCGAAAGGGAGGTTTGCCAAAAGGGAGGTTTGAATGAACGAGCAACGGTTTGTCGTTTCGGATGATCATTGAGAGCGGCTTGAGCCGCATCTACCCGGCAAACCACCGACAGGGGTAACGGCTAAGGATATCTGGCTGTTTCCAGAGGCTGTGTTTTGGCTATTGCGCAAAGGGTCCGATCCTTTAAGCGCGGTCGCAGAGCGTTGAGCTATGTCTGCGAGGACTACGTAATCGGCAGCGCTGGGTAGCGATACATTGCTGTGACGCAACAGTATCTGCGCGCCCTGGACGCGCATATTGCGCTCTTCGCCAAAGCGGCTGACTATGAGATCTAAGTGCTATGGCCGGGCGACAAACCCGGTCGACTTCCAGTCCTGATGTAATCAAAAAGTGGTGGTCCCGACAGGATTCGAACCTGTGACCTCTCGCTTCGGAGGCGAGCACTCTATCCAGCTGAGCTACGGGACCATCTGTTTCTGGGCATATATCTGGGCATGCCAGATTTCAATCCAAAAAATAAACCTTTTTATTTCAACATCTTGCAACCACGTAGGTTCGCCTTCGGAGGGCAGCGCTCTATCCAGCTGAGCTATGGGTGCCGCAGGGCGGGCTATAGGGCATCCGGCGGCGGCTCGCAATCTGAAATCCGTCCTGGGGCGATGCTCACCACGCTCGCCTGCGGCTTGGATATCGCATGTCGCAGGCCTGATCGCCCAAGCAACGACCGCGATTGACCCACCCCCTACTCAGGCTGAGCCAGGGCCGGCAGGCGAACACGTGCGGGTACCATGCTCAGCGCCCCTGCAAATCACATCGCCTTGCCACAGGTCCAACCATTCCGGCGCGGACATCGCCTCGGCCACTCTTGCGGACGATTTACGCGAAGCGGGCGCGGATACCGCCGCGACGTGCTACACTCGATAGCGGTTTCCTGTCGATTGACGGAACCGCGATATTGATTCGTGTCGCGCGCTTTGGCACAGCTACACAACGACCAGAGGGGGAACCATGCGCCAGACCGAGGGCAAGCCACAGGCGGAGGGCATCCACGACATCATTCGATCTCTGCAGCATCTGGAGGGGCCTTTGCTGCCGATCCTGCATGCGATCCAGACCGCCTATGATCATATCCCCGAGGCCGCCCTGCCCCTCATCGGCGACGCGCTCAACCTTACACGCGCCGAAGTCCATGGCGTCATCAGCTTTTACCACGATTTCCGCACGACCCCCGCCGGTCGCCATGTGGTCAGACTCTGCCGCGCCGAGGCCTGTCAGGCGGTCGGGGCGAATGGCGTCGCCGCGTCGGTGCTCGGCACCCTCGGGATCGACTGGCACGGAACGACAGGCGATGGCCGCATCACGGTCGAGCCGGTCTATTGCCTTGGCCTCTGCGCCTGCGGACCCGCGGCAATGGTGAATGGCAAGGTGATCGGACGCACCGACGCCGCCCGGATCGGGCGCGAGCTGGAAGGGTTGACCTGATGAGCCGCCCATTGATCAAGGTCTACGTCCCGCTCGACAGCGCCGCCCGCGCGCTTGGCGCCGACGATGTCGCCGACGCGATCCTGCGCGAGGCCGAGGCGCGCGACCTCTCCATTGAGCTGATCCGCACCGGCACGCGCGGCATGATCTGGCTGGAACCCCTGGTCGAGGTGGACCGGGGCAAGGGCCGAATTGCCTATGGCCCCGTCACGCCCGATTCTGTGCCCGCGATCTTCGACGGCAGCGCTGATCCCCTCGGCCCCGTGGAGGCGATCCCCTTTTTCGCGCGCCAGACCCGGCTGACCTTTGCCCGCTGCGGCGTGATCGATCCGCTGTCCTTGCCTGACTACGAAACCCACGGCGGCCTGATCGGTTTGCGCCGCGCGCTCACCATGACCCCCGAGGCGATGGTAGAGGAGGTCAAGACCTCGGGCCTGCGCGGACGCGGTGGCGCGGGCTTCCCCACAGGCATCAAATGGGACACCGTTCGTCTGACAGAGGCGGATCGGAAATATATCGTCTGCAACGCGGATGAAGGCGACAGCGGCACCTTTGCCGACCGGATGATCATGGAGGGCGACCCCTTTTGCCTGATCGAAGGGATGATCATCGCGGGCCTTGCCACAGGCGCGACGCGCGGCTTTGTCTACATCCGCTCGGAATACCCCGACGCGATCGCCATCATGGACCGCGCGATCCGCATCGCGCGCGAGACGGGCCTGCTCGGCCTCGACATCCTCGGCTCCGGCCAGACTTTCGAGATGGAAATCCGCATCGGTGCCGGGGCTTATGTCTGCGGTGAGGAAACCTCGCTTCTCAACTCGTTGGAGGGCAAGCGCGGTGTCGTGCGCGCCAAACCGCCCCTTCCGGCGCTCAAAGGCGTCTTCGGCAAGCCCACGGTGGTCAACAACGTGATCTCGCTGGCGACGGTGCCGGTGATCTTTGAAAAGGGTGCCGCGCATTACGCCGATTTCGGCCTCGGGCGGTCGCGCGGTACCATGCCGATCCAGATCGCCGGCAATGTCGCTCACGGCGGGCTGTTCGAGACGGCCTTTGGCATGCCGCTTGGGGACCTCGTCAACGACATCGGCGGCGGCACCGCCTCGGACCGCCCGGTAAAGGCGGTGCAGGTCGGCGGCCCGCTCGGCGCCTATTTCGCGCCGCATCAGTTCGACACCCCCTTTGGCTACGAGGACTTCGACGCCGAAGGCGGGCTGATCGGCCATGCCGGGATCGTGGTCTTTGACGACAGCGCGGACATGCTCTCCATGGCGCGCTTTGCGATGGAGTTCTGCGCGGTGGAAAGCTGTGGCAAATGCACCCCCTGCCGCATCGGCGCGGTGCGCGGCGTCGAAACCATCGACCGGATCGCCGCGGGGGACCGCGCGGCGCCTGCCCTGCTCACCGATCTATGCGACACGATGCGCGACGGCTCGCTTTGCGCGCTCGGCGGCTTCACACCCTATCCGGTGATGTCGGCACTACGCCTCTTTCCTGATGATTTCGGACTAACGACGGAGGCCGCGGAATGACCCTCCCCCTCGTCTTCCACGAAATATCCCGGGGGAGACGGCGTGACACGCCGGCGGGTGCAGCGCCCCTCACCCCTTCGATCCCACGAAAGGCCCGCTCATGAAAGACTTCATCATCCCGCCCAAGGATTGGGACATGGGCACCCCGCTGGCAAAATCGGACACCCCCGTCACGCTCAAGGTCGACGGGTTCGACACTACCGTCCCGGCGGGCACATCTGTCATGCGTGCGGCGATGGAGGCGGGGATCAAGATCCCCAAGCTTTGCGCCACCGACAGCGTCGAGGCCTTCGGCTCCTGCCGCCTTTGCCTGGTCGAGATCGAGGGCCGGCGCGGCACCCCCGCCTCCTGCACCACGCCGGTCGCCGAGGGCATGACCGTCACCACCCAGTCCGACCGGCTACACAAGCTGCGCAAGGGGGTGATGGAGCTTTATATTTCCGACCACCCGCTCGACTGTCTGACCTGCGCGGCGAATGGCGATTGCGAATTGCAGGACATGGCCGGGATGACCGGGTTGCGTGAGGTCCGCTACACACCCGGTGAGAACCACTATGCCCCGACCACGGGCGGGTCTCTCACCCTCAACGACATCCGCGCCAAGACCCCGGACGCGGCGAGCAATGCGCGCTACATCCCCAAGGACGACTCCAACCCCTATTTCACCTACGACCCGGCCAAATGCATCGTCTGCTCGCGCTGCGTGCGCGCCTGCGAAGAGGTCCAGGGCACATTCGCGCTCACCATCGAGGGGCGTGGTTTCAAAAGCCGCGTCTCCTTTGGCGCCAAGTCGGACGATGCGCTGCACTCCGACTGCGTCTCCTGCGGAGCCTGCGTGCAGGCCTGCCCGACGGCGACCCTTCAGGAGAAATCCATCGCCGAGATGGGCACCCCGGACCGCGCCGTGCTGACCACCTGTGCCTATTGCGGGGTCGGCTGTTCGTTCAAGGCCGAGCTGAACGGCGACAAGCTGGTGCGCATGACACCCTACAAGCACGGCAAGGCCAATCGCGGGCATTCCTGCGTCAAGGGCCGCTTTGCCTATGGCTATGCCGAACATCCCGACCGCATCCTGAAACCGATGATCCGCGAGCGGATCAGCGATCCCTGGCGCGAGGTCTCCTGGGAGGAGGCGATGCGCTTTACCGCCGAGCGGCTGGGCACGATCCGCGAAACCTACGGGCGCAAATCGCTCGGCGTCATCACGTCGAGCCGCTGCACCAACGAGGAAACCTACCTCGTGCAAAAGCTGACGCGGCAGGTCTTTGAGAACAACAACACCGACACCTGTGCACGGGTCTGTCATTCGCCGACGGGCTACGGGCTAGGCCAGACCTTTGGCACCTCCGCCGGGACGCAGGATTTCGATTCCGTCGAGCAGACCGACATCGCCATCGTCATCGGGGCCAACCCGACGGACGGCCACCCGGTCTTTGCCTCGCGGTTGCGCAAACGTCTGCGTGCGGGTGCGAAACTCATCGTCATCGACCCCCGTCGGATCGACCTCTTGGCCACCCCGCACATGGGCGAGGCGCATCACCTGCCGCTGCGCCCCGGTACCAATGTCGCCGTCGTCTCGGCCCTCGCCCATGTCATCGTCACCGAAGGGCTGACAGACGAGGCATTCATCCGCGAGCGGTGCGACTGGGACGAATACCGCGACTACGCCGCATTCATCAGCGATCCGCGCCATTCGCCCGAGGCAACCGAGATGCTGTCCGGCGTGCCTGCCGAAACCCTGCGCCGCGCCGCCCGCGCCTTTGCCACAGGGGGCAACGGCGCGATTTACTATGGCCTCGGCGTCACCGAACATTCCCAAGGCTCCACCACCGTCATGGCCATCGCGAACCTCGCCATGCTGACCGGCAACATCGGGCGCGAGGGCGTCGGCGTGAACCCCCTGCGCGGCCAGAACAACGTGCAAGGCGCTTGCGACATGGGATCCTTCCCGCACGAACTGCCCGGCTATCGCCACGTGAAAAACCCGGAGGTCCGCGCGATCTACGAGGACCTCTGGCAGGTGAAGATCGACCCCGAACCGGGCCTGCGCATCCCCAATATGCTGGACGCGGCGGTCGAAGGCACGTTCCGCGGCCTCTACGTTCAGGGCGAGGACATCCTGCAATCGGATCCCGATACCAAGCACGTCGCCGCCGGCCTTGCCGCGATGGACTGCGTGATCGTGCATGACCTCTTTCTGAACGAGACGGCGAATTACGCGCATGTCTTCCTGCCCGGCTCCACCTTCCTGGAAAAAGAGGGAACGTTCACCAATGCCGAACGCCGCATAAACCGCGTCCGCGAGGTGATGAAGCCGCGCAATGGCTACGCGGATTGGGAGGTCACGCAGCTGCTCGCCAATGCCATGGGGGCCGGCTGGCACTACACCCACCCCGCCCAGATCATGGCGGAAATCGCCGCCACCACCCCCAGCTTTGCCCGTGTCACCTATGATCTGCTCGAGGAAAAAGGCTCGGTCCAGTGGCCCTGCAATGACGCCGCACCCGAGGGCACGCCATTGATGCATATCGACGGCTTCGTGCGGGGCAAGGGGCGGTTCATCGTCACCGAATATGTCGCGACGGACGAAAAGACCGGGCCGCGTTTCCCGCTCCTGCTGACCACCGGGCGCACGCTGACGCAATACAACGTCGGCGCGCAGACCCGGCGCACCGATAACACCATCTGGCACGCCGAGGACCTGCTGGAGATCCACCCCCATGACGCCGAAAATCGCGGCATCGCCGATGGCGGTTGGATCAAGCTTGCCTCCCGGTCGGGCGAGACCACGCTGCGGGTCACGATCACCGACCGCGTCTCTCCGGGTGTGGTCTACACGACCTTCCACCACCCCGACACACAGGCGAATGTCGTGACCACGGATTATTCCGACTGGGCGACGAACTGCCCGGAATACAAGGTGACGGCGGTGCAGGTCGCGCCCTCCAACGGGCCGACGGAATGGCAGGAGGATTACACCGCCCAAGCCGAACGGTCGCGCCGGATCCTGCCGGCGGCGGAATGAGGGGCGACGTGACGCGACCCGAGGCCCCCGGCGACATGCCGGGGCCGGATGACGGCAGGGATGTCTCTGCCGCCACGACCAGCGCGCGCGCGATCCGTATCGGTGGCGGCGACAGCGGCGCCATGTTGCGCACCCTGCCAGAAGAGGTGCCGGTCGCGCTGGTCTACAACGGCTCCACCCAGGCGGTGATGATGGCCAGTCCGAGGGATCTGGAAGACTTCGCGCATGGTTTCTCGCTGAGCGAAGGGATCGTTACAGCGCCGTCGCAAATCACCGACCTTTCGGTCGAAACCCACGCGGCCGGCATCGAGGTCCGCATGTGGCTCGCGCCCGAGCGCGCGCAGCTTCTGACGCAGCGCCGACGCGCTATGATCGGTCCCGTCGGCTGCGGCCTCTGCGGGATCGACTCGCTTAGCGAGGCCAGTCGCACCCTGCCCCGCGTGACCGCCGAGCCGGGATTAAGCGTGGCCTGCATCACCGCCGCCCCGAGCGACTTACGGCGTAAGCAACCCCTGCATGACGAGACTCGCGCCGTCCACGCCGCCGGGTTTCTCACAGCCGAGGGGATCATCTGCGCGCGCGAGGATGTGGGGCGGCACAACGCGCTCGACAAAGTCATCGGGGCGTTGTCACGCCAGGACATCGACGCGAGCATCGGCGCGATGGTGATGACCTCGCGCGTCTCCATCGAGCTGGTGCAGAAGTGCGCGCTGGCAGGTTGCGGAATGCTGATCGCAGTCTCCTCGCCGACCGGCCACGCCCTGCGTGCGGCCGACGCCGCAGGCATCACCCTGATCGCGCTGGCCCGCGACGCGACGGCCCAGGTCTTTACCCATGCTCACCGCATCGCGGGGTTGAGCGCAGTAGGAACCGACGATGTCGCCTGACAAGATGATCACCATGGCCAACCAGATCGCGACATTCTTTGACAGCCAACCCGGCCCCGATCAGGCCGCCCGCGTCGCCGATCATATCAACGATTTCTGGGAACCCCGGATGCGGCAGCAACTCGCCGCCCATTGCGCAGAGGGCGGCACGGGCCTGTCGCCACTGGTGATGGACGCGATGAAGGACATTCGCGTGCCAGACGAGGGTGCGGTTTAGGCGCGGAGCGAGGGTTTCCTTCCGCCTTGCCCGCCGTTCGCCGAAACCCTCATCAGCGCACACAGAGGCACGGCCTTGGCCCCCACATAACAGGCGAGGCCCAGCCCCTATCCGATCCGCACCAGGTGATTGTCCCAGGCACGTTCGGCCATCTGTCGCTGCACGACACGGCCCTGGCGCAGGCTCAACACACCGCCCAGACCATCCGTTGCCAAAAGATCATTGCCATCCGCCGCCAACCCGCAGACATCGCGGCGCAGGATCGCGCCCGTAAAGTTGCCGCTCCGACCAAACAGATGCACACGTCCACCGCGCGGCGAGGTGATCCCGACCTGCCCGCCCGTCATCGCGACGCTGCCCGCATAGCCCTGCATCGCCACTTGCTCGGCCAGATCGGCGGTGCACAGGCGTGGCGCCGCCCCCCGACGATGCAGGCCCAACAGGGGCACAGGCTCTCCCGGTTCGCCCTGCCACTGCATGGCAAAGGCGACCTCAGCGCCGTCGCTCGCCAAGTGCCGGATCGAGGCTTGGGCCAGATCGTCCGGCAATTCGACGACCTCCTCCACCCCGCTTTCGGAGGCATAGGAGAGGTTGGGGCGCATGCTGTCGAGGTTCAGCTTCGCGCGTCCATGATCGGGGTGTGTGCGGATACCGCCATTTGCGATAACCAGCACATCATCAGACAGACCACCCCCCGACAGCGCGAGGAGCTCATGCGGCCCGATCCCGCCCGATGCCATTTCGCCGATCCGACGATAACCCTCACGACGGGACCAAAGGCCGATGCGCCCCTGTCCGCTGTCTACGTGATTTTCACTGGTGCACAGCACATCGCCCCCCGCGATGAACGCCCCGTGACCGTAAAAGTGCCGGCCCGGCGGTGCGTCAAGGCGATGCGCCACCCGCCCGCGCGCGCAATCCACAACCAGCGCGAAGGTCCCCGGACGGCGGGCAAAGGCGACCGCTTCGGGCGCGACGGGATGGGCCGTGGCGGCGTGACCACGACCGGGCAGCGGAATGCGAAAGACGTCCTGCCCCTGACCGTCCAGCCCAAAGAGCGCATAGGCACCGTCCCCTTCGCGCGCCGCCGCGAGGTAGGAGGGATTGCCCGCGTCCGCCCATGTCAGACGTGGCAGCGCCGCCGTGGCGATCAGGCTGGCGAGGAAGCCGCGGCGCGTCGTCATCTCAGTCCCCGTCCGCCGAATTGAACCCGACCGACACGCCCAGCTGACGACCGATCTCGACCTTCGCGGCCTCCTGCGCGGCGCGGACGCGTTGTTGCAGGATCTCGACTTTTAGTCGGCCCGAGGGGTCGGCGACTCCGGCAAAGACCGGATCATCGAGGTCTTCGGCCTGGATGATCGCGTCTGTGAAAGCGGCCTCGCTCACCGGCAAGGGGCCCTCGGCCAGCGCCTCTGCCAGATGCTCCAGCGCGCGCAGGTTCAACAGGACATTGCGCAGCGACCGACCGGATCGCCGCGCCTCCGCCCGCTCGGGGCGCGGACGTTCAAAACTGCCCATGGGGCGGCCAAGGCGTTGATCGGCCGTCCATTCCAGCCCGGATAACAGTGCCGTATAAAGTTGCTGTGCCGGTTCGTCCTCGCTGAGGTAGACCACATTGCCCGCCTGCCCCGCCGTCTGCATCAAGCGCGCCTGTTCCTGCCAGTCGGCAGTGGTCGCGGCTGCCATGCGCGACAGATCGACCGCTAGCGCCTGCACCAGCCGACAGGTGTAGCTGTCGCGCCCATATTCGGCATAGTCCGGATCGAACAACAACCGTTCCAGCGCCATCAACCCACGCCCGGCGACGGAGACTTCGGAGAACTGATCCGCATTCCCCACCGCGCTATCCTCATTGCGCAGCAGCGCCGCAACGGTCGAGCCGACCATCCCCCGCTTGTCCGGCCAAAAGGCGATTGCCAGCCCGCGCCCGTCCGTATCCAGCGGCCCGAACCCCAGATGGCTGACCCCCATCCAGGCGTCAAAGGTGTTGTGGAATGAGGGTCTGACCCCTGCAGCAGTGCAATCCGCCGTGGCATTGACCGCCAGCGCACGGGCCTGCACGGCGAAGGTTTGAAATCCGGGCAGGACATGCTCGGTCAACGCCTCGGGGACACCCGCCCGCGCCGATGTGGAAAAGATCGGCACCCCGACACAAAGTGTCAGGGTCAGGGCAATCGCCAGGCAGCGCGCGCCCCGACGCCTTGCCGGCCCGAGACTGGATGACGCAGACGCGTAAGACACGGGCACGGTCTCGGGCACTGACACGCGCACGGGCACGCGCACTGGCACGCGCACGGGCACGGGCGACCCCAACAAGACATGGACGGGATTGGCATAGGCGGGGCGGGTCATAAGCTCTCCAGATAACGAATGAGGTCGGCGCGGTCCCTGGGGGTCACCTGCGCCACGTGATCGCGTGCGGGCTGCGCCTCGCCGCCATGCCACAGCACCGCTTCCAACAGCGACCGGGCGCGACCGTCGTGCAGATAATAACTGTGACCGTTCACCTGCGGCGTCAGACCGATACCCCAGAGCGGCGGCGTTTTCCACTCCCGCCCCGTGGCGCGCCCTTCGGGGCGGTGATCCGCCAAGCCTTCGCCCATGTCGTGCAGCAACAAATCGGTGAAGGGCCAGATCAACTGGAAGCTCTGCTCGGGCTGACCTTCCAAGCGGTCAGTCACGAACTTTGGCACGTGGCAGGAAGCACAGCCCGCCTCGTGAAACACCCGCTTGCCGTTCAACACGGGCGGCGACCCGGTGTCGCGCCGGGCCGGCACCCCGAGGTTCCGGCTGTAAAAGGTGACGAGGTCCAGCCCCTCCCGGTCCACTTCGGTGCCACGCTCATCGCCATCACCATGCGGGGCGGCGCGGCAGGTGGCCTGGGCCTCGGTGCAATCACCCCAGGGCGCGGGAAACAGCGGGGTGGAGATGCCGATGTCCCCGGCAAAGGCCGAAGCGCTTTGTTCCCGGATCGTCGCGGCCCCGGCCTTCCAGCCAAAGCGCCCCAGCATTGGGCGGTCAAACTCGAACGACCAGAGGATCTGGGGCCGCCCCGAGATGCCATCGCCATCGCTGTCCTCGGGGTCGGTATGGGCAAGGATGTCCTGCGCCGGGATCGCCTCCAGCAGCCCGAGGCCGATCATCTGCGGCGCGACGCGTGGCGACAGCATCGCGCCCTCGGCCAGTGGACCATATCCCAGGTCGGCGGCGCGCCACGTCGGGTGGCGCAGGCGCGCGACCCCGCCTTGCAGGGGGACCGCGACCTCCTCCCAGGTAACCGCCAGGCGGTACTCCGCCGGGTGGCCTAGGACGCCGAAGTCCTGCAACTGACCGCCATAGACCGGGTCCGGACGACTGTGCTGCCGCGTGTCGCCAAGGGACAGCAGGAACGCCTCGATCTTGCTGGCCACCACGGCTTTTTTCGCGGGCACCGAGACGCGCAGGAACATCGAGGCAGCGCTGTCCTCTGACCCCTCCGGGGGATGCCCGCGCCCGTCCTTGAGGTGGCAGCGCTGGCACGACCGGGCGTTGTAAATCGGGCCCAACCCGTCCGACGCCAGCGTGGAGGAAGGCGACGACACCCAGAGTTTGCGGAACAACCCGTTGCCGACCTTGAAGTCGAGCTCCCGCTCGAAGGAGATATTGCCCGGGGGCTGCGAAAATGCATCGGCATCGCTGCGCGCCCGCACGGTCGCCCCGCCTGCCGGATTATCCTCGAACGGCTCGGGAGCTGTGAAATCGGCCGGTGCGGCGGTCACGCGTGCGATGCGCGCGGCCTCTTCAGCCGTGCGGGGGATGACGTTCAGAAAAGGAGCCGTGAGAGCATCGGCAGAGGCCCGAGGTGCCTCTGCCAGCGCCGCGCCGCCCGCGATGACGATCAGCGCGCTCAGCAGCGTCGCGCGAAGGATCATCGGCTTGGCGGATGTCCGGCGCATGGTTAAGCCCTTTTCGGCCTGAGCAATGTCGGTAATGATTTGAGCATGGCACTCTGGCGCCATCGCGCCGCCGGCCCAACCAATGCCCATTCGATTGTCACTGAAAGACCGCGCCCGGATCGTCGAGGCTGTTCGATCCTTCGAACCCGACATCCTCCAGCCTGAGCGCCGCAACCGCGCGTTCGATGTGGCGGGTCTGCGCGACCAGCGCGTCGACGGCGGCCATGATGGTCGCTTCGCCCTCGGCATTGCCGCGCGCCAACATCTGATCGTAGGAGAACCCGGCCTCAGCCGCCGCCTTCAACTGGCCCAGTTCCGCCATCGTGTGATCCAGCGCGGCGCGTAGATCGCCATCGACCGACGGGTCGGCCGCCGCGACGAGGGCCGATAGCGACTTGCCTGTCACCACACGACCATCAATCCCGACATATTCGCCGAAGTAGACATTCCGGATCCCCAGCCCGTCGTAAAAGTGACTGTTGTGAGTGTTGTCGGAAAAGCAGTCGTGCTCTTCCTCAGGGTCGTTGAGCATCACCCCCAGCTTCATCCGCTCCCCCGCCTGCTCACCATAGGAGAGCGACCCCATCCCGGTCAGGATCGCGGCAATCCCGGCCTCGGGGTTATCGCTCAGCGTGGTACGGGCCGCGCCGCTCTGTCCCCATTGGTTCGCCATCCAGTCGAGATCCTCGATCAGCAGATCGACGGCCGCCATCAGGTAATCACCGCGCCGGTCGCAATGGTCGTTGGTGCAGGACACACCAGCGGCGAAATCGGTATAGGGGCGGTCGCCGGCCCCATGCGCGGTGCCGTTCAAGTCCTGCCCCCAGAGCAGGAATTCGATGGCGTGATAGCCGGTGGCGACATTGGCTTCGACCCCGTCGGCCTCATGCAGTGTTTCGGCCAGAAATTTTGGGGTGATGTCACTGGCGTCAATTTCACCGCCCGAGAGCCTAAAGCTCGGGTTGGCGATGACGTTGAGCGCCGCATAGAGGTTTTCATCCGTCGCGCCGCCGTAGTCTGCATCGACGTAGTCGATCAGCCCCTCATCCAGCGGCCAGGCGTTCACGCGGCCTTCCCATTCATCCACGATAGCGTTGCCGAAACGGAACGCCTCGCTCTGCTGATAGGGGACGCGGGCGGTAACCCAGGCGGCGCGCGCAGCTGTCAGCGACGCCTCGCTCGGGCTGGCAATCAGGTCTTTGACGGCTGCCTTCAGCGCCTTGGCCGTGGTCAGGCTATCGGAATAGACCGCCTGCCCGATGTCGGCATATGTCGTCAGCACCGCGCTCTTTTCCTGCGCCAGCGCGGGCGCGGCACAGAGGGCGAGAACTGCGGTGGCGGTCGTCAGTCGGGGCATGAGAAATCCTGCAGGGTTCAGTCGAGATGGCGCAGCACGGTGACACCGCGCATGAGGTCGCGCCGGAGTGGCTGGGCCAGCGAAAGGGCGCGGATGAAGGGCGAGGTCGGGCATGGTCGATTCCGTTCGCTCACCCCTTTACCTGACGTTTTTACTCGCCATTGTCAATTCCGACATTTTTACTAGGTTTATTAGGTCTGCGGAGCGATGGACTAAGGAGCTATAGGGTGGCGGTCTTGCTGCCCCACGATCAGCCCGACAAACTGGGTCATGACGAGACGCGGATCATGCACGCGTGCTGTGTGTTCTGCACAGGTCGTTCGAAAACGGAAAGCTGGTAGAGCATATGCCCGCAACGGCGGGACGCCGACGCATCCGCCCCTCTCGCCAATCAACAGAACCGGCCTCCCGAGAATCCCCGACCCCGCCCGCCTATGCGCAAGGCTCAGGCGGCGAGGTAGCGTTCAAGCGCGGCGGCCAGCCCGTCCCGGTGCATGATCCCCAGCCAGTCCGCGAACGGTTCTGCAAAGGCAGGCGCCTCCGCAAGATCGCCGTAGATCGTAGGCATCGCCAGCCAGGCGCGCGGATCCGACTTCGCCGCCCGAGCCACCTGCGTGAGGTCGTCCCAGAACGGATCGTTCGGCGCGATCAGGCTGCCATCCTCGCGCACGCCCGTGCAATAGCGCGCCCAGCAGGCCGTCACGAAGGCCAGCCCCGAGACCGGCGAACCACGCGCCAACCCGTCCCGTACCGAAGGCAGGATGAACCCCGGCTGACGCGCGGAGCCGTCGAACGCCACCCGTCGGGTGGTGTCCACGATAGCCGGGTTGGACAGCCGCTCATCGATCAAATCTATATAGGAGTCGGGGGTAAAACCGGGCACGGCGGCCACGTGGGGCAGAATTTCGTCCCGCTCGACCTTGTGAAACAGCGCGCGTAACGCAGGGGATTGCATACACCCCGCGATTGTCTCGATCCCCATCAGGTCGCCCGCACAGGCGATCACCTGATGCCCGCCGTTAAGAATGCGGATCTTCATCCTCTCAAAGTCATGCACGGCCTGGGAGAACGTCGCGCCGACACGGTCCCAGTCCGGGCGACCTGCGCAGAAATCGTCCTCGATCACCCATTGGCGGAAATTCTCGTGGGTGACGGGGGCGCGGTCCTCGACCCCCATTTCCCGCACGAGAGCCAGCTCGCTCGGCCCCGTCGCGGGGACGATGCAATCGACCATTGAGTTGGGAAAGCTGCACTCCCGGTCAATCCACTCCGCGAGATCCGGGTCCGACAAGCGCGCCAGCGACACGAGAGTCTGACGCAGGATGGCCCCGTTGCCCTGGAGGTTATCGCAGGACAGGCCGGTGAACGGCCCTGCCCCGGCCTGCCGCCGCAACCGTAGCGCTGCGATCATCGCGCCAAAGGCCGTGCGCGGCGTGCCGGGGTTTGCCGCGTCATGCAGGATGTCGGGGTGCGTCGCGTCGAATCCCTTGGTCGCGGGGTCGATAAAATAGCCGCTCTCTGTCACGGTCAATCCGACGATGCGGATCGCCGGGTCCGCCATCTGCGCGATCAACGGCCCGTTGCCCTCGGCGAGCGGGATATAGCCGACCATGGAGCCGACCACCTCGGCGCGGCGGCTATCGGGGGACAATTCGATCAGCGTAGTCAGGCAATCCTGCGCCAGCAGCTTGTCCCGCATGGCAGCATCATAGCTGCGAACCCCGGCGCCGAGGATCGCCCAGTCGTGGTTCATCCCCTGTTGGAACAAGCGGTGCAGATACCAGGACTGGTGCGCGCGGTGGAAATTACCCACGCCGATGTGCACGATGCCGGGCGTCAGAGCGCCCCGGTCATAGGTGGGGCGCGCAATCTGGGCCGGCAATTGGGACAGGGTCGCATTCGACAAGATCATTACGGGTCCTTTTGCGCAGGGCGCGCCATCGCAGAGTGCGGGAACGACGTTTGGCACCGCGTCGGCGAGGACACGGGAAACCGCAGCGAGGGGCTTTGGCTCATGCGATCCGAAGCCCCTGCGCGTCGAACCTGTGCAGGTTGGCGAGGTCGGGCGACACAAAGACCCGATCACCGTAGCGCACCGCGATTTCACCACTGACGCGCACGGTCAGCGGATCGCTGAGCGAGGGGACATTTACGTGAAAGAATGTGTCGGAGCCGAGGTGTTCGGACACGCCCACCGTGCCCTCCCAGGCGCCGGATTCATTCGAAACGCTCAGATGTTCAGGACGGATACCGATGGTGGCGGCGCCATGCGCCTCGGCCTCTGCGCCGGGAATGAAGTTCATCTTGGGCGAGCCGATGAAGCCTGCGACGAACAGGTTGCGGGGGCTGCGGTAGAGGTCGAGCGGGGAGCCGACTTGTTCAATCCTGCCCGCCTGTAACACCACGATCTTGTCGGCCATGGTCATCGCCTCCACCTGATCGTGGGTGACGTAAACCATCGTGGTCTTGAGCCGTTCATGCAGTTCGGAGATTTCCAGCCGCATGCCGACGCGCAGGGCCGCGTCTAGGTTCGACAGCGGTTCATCGAACAAAAAGGCCGCCGGTTCGCGCACGATAGCCCGCCCGATGGCGACGCGCTGACGCTGACCACCGGACAATTGCCCCGGCTTGCGATCGAGGTAGTCGGTCAGGTTCAGCACCCGGGCCGCATCATCGATACGGCGGTCCTGTTCGGCCTTGTCGAGCCCCGCCATGCGCATTGGAAAAGCGATATTCTTGCGCACCGACATATGCGGATAAAGCGCGTAGGACTGAAACACCATGGCCAGCCCGCGCTTGGCCGGGGGGACGCGCGTCGCGTCCTGCCCGTCAATGCGAATTTGGCCGGTGCTGACGTCCTCAAGCCCCGCGATCAGGCGCAGCAAGGTGGACTTGCCACATCCCGACGGCCCGACAAAGACCACGAATTCACCGTTCTCGATGGTCAGATCCAGCGGCGGAATGACCTCGATGTCGCCAAAGCTCTTGGTCACCTGGTCCAGCGTGATGCGTCCCATGGGTTGTCCCCCTTTTCGTCTCTTATTTCACCGCGCCGAAGGTCAGGCCCCGGACGAGTTGCTTTTGGCTGAACCAGCCCATGATGAGGATCGGCGCGATAGCCATGGTCGAGGCCGCGCTGAGTTTCGCGTAAAACAGCCCCTCGGGACTGGAGTAGCTGGCGATGAAGGCGGTCAGCGGCGCCGCCTTGGCCGCCGTCAGGTTCAGCGTCCAGAACGCCTCGTTCCACGCCAGGATGATGTTCAGCAGCAGCGTCGAGGCGATGCCGGGAATGGCCATCGGCGTCAGGATATACACGATCTCTTCGCGCAGGGTGGCGCCGTCCATCCGCGCGGCTTCGAGGATCTCCACCGGGATCTCCTTGAAATAGGTGTAGAGCATCCAGATGATGATCGGCAGGTTGATCAGCATCAGCACGACAACAAGTGCGCCCTTGGTATCCAGCACCCCCATTTTGATCATCACGAGGTAGATCGGATAAAGCACCCCGACCGCCGGCAGCATCTTGGTGCTGAGCATCCACATCAGGATGTCCTTGGTCCGCCGACCGGGGACAAAGGCCATCGACCAGGCTGCCGGGATCGCCACGATCAGGCCCAGCACGGTGGAGCCGCCGGCGATCACGATGGAGTTCCACAGGTAGCGGGCGTAATTCGAGCGTTCCTGCACGATGCCGTAATTCTCCAGCGTCCAGTCAAAGAACAGGAACTTGGGCGGGTTGGCGATGGCGTCGGCCTCGGTCTTGAACGAGGTCAGGATCGTCCAGAGGATCGGGAAGAAGATCGCGAGGCCGATGATCCAGGCCGCCGTCGTCATCACGACCTTGCGTTGCGTGGTGTGGGCGCGTGCCATGTCAGATGCTCCTCCCTTGGTGGTCCTGTGCCGGGGTGCGAGGCGGGGCGTGATGCGGTACGAGATCAGGCATCGAGGTTTTTCCCCACTATGCGCATTAGGAAGATGGCGATGATATTGGCGAGGATCACGGCGAGGATACCGCCTGCGGAGCCGAGGCCGACGTTCTGGCTTTCCAACACGCGCTGGTAGATCAGGTAGGTGAGCGTCCGTGTGCCGAAGGAGCCCTGGGTCGTTACGAAAATCTCGGCGAAGATCGACAGAAGGAAGATCGTCTGGATCAGGATCACCACGGTGATCGCGCGGCTGAGGTGCGGCAGAACGATGTACCAAAAGCGCATCAAGGCCGGCGCGCCGTCCATCTCCGAGGCTTCGAGCTGTTCGCTGTCCAGCGACTGTATCGCGGTCAGCAGGATCAGCGTGGCAAAGGGCAGCCATTGCCACGACACGATGAGGATGATGGAAAAGAGCGGCGATTGGGACAGCCAGTCATGCGGCTGCGCCCCAAAAAAGCGCCACAGATGCGCGAGAATCCCGTTCACGGGGTCCATGAACATATTCTTCCACACCAGCGCAGAAACGGTCGGCATCACGAAAAACGGCGCGATCACAAGAATACGCACGATCCCCTGCCCCCAGATCGGTTGATCGAGCAGGATCGCAAGGAGGACGCCGCCGATCACCGTGATGGCAAGGATGCCGCCGACCATGATCATCGTCACGATGATGGAATCGAGGAAGGCCGAGGAGGTGATGAACCGTTCGTAATTGCTGAACCCGACGCAACATTCCACGATCCCGCGCATCGGACGGTAGTCCATGAACGAGAAGTAGAGCGTCATGACCAGCGGAACGAGCATCCAGCCTAGCAGGAGGATCACGGCCGGGGCCATCATCAGACGTGCGGCACTGCGGGAATGCTGGGTCGCCATGGAGACCTCCTGTCACTGTCGGGCGGGATGGGGTCGAGTATCGCGCGCGGACGCGGATTCGATCAAGTCCGATGAAAACAGAGGGGACGGTCGCACGCCCCCTCTGCAATCGAAGGGTTGGCTTAGTAGCCCGCCGCCTCGATTTCGTCGGTGGTCAGGGCCTGCGCTTTTTCGAGTGCCTCCTCGACGGTTTGCTGCCCCGCAAGTGCTGCCGAGAACTCCTGCCCGACCTCGGTGGCAAAGCCCGCGAACTCGGGGATCGCGACGAATTGCACGCCGGTGTAGGGCACGGGTTTTACCGACGGATTGGTCGGATCGGCCGCGTTGATTGACTCCAGCGTCATCTTCGCAAAGGGCGCGGCGTCCAGATATTCCTGGTTCTCGTAGAGAGAAGAGCGCGTGCCCGGAGGAACGTTGGCCCAGCCTTCGTTTTCGGCCACGAGCGCGGTGTACTCCTTGGAGGTGGCCCAGGCGACGAATGTCTTGGCCTCTTCCTTGGCGTCAGACCCGGCGGGAATGCCGAGCGACCATGCCCAGAGCCAGTTGCCCCGCTTGCCCATGCCGTTGTCTGGTGCCAGCGCGAAACCGACGTGTTCGGCAACCGTGCTGTCGTCGGGGTTTGTCACAAAGGAGGCCGCGACCGTCGCGTCGATCCACATGCCGCATTTGCCCTGCTGGAACAGCGAGAGGTTCTCGTTGAACCCGTTGGTCGAGGCGCCCGGCGGGCCGTAGTTGGTCATCAGGTCCATGTAGGTGTCGAGAGTCACCTTCCACTCCGGCTGATCGAATTGCGCGGTCCAGTCCTCATCGAACCAGCGTGCGCCGAAGGAGTTCGACATCGCCGTCAGGAAAGCCATGTTCTCGCCCCAGCCGGCCTTGCCGCGCAGGCAGATGCCATAGACGCCGGCGTCCTTGTCGGTCATCGCGGCAGCGGCCTTCTTGATGTCGTCCCAGGTCGGGGCATCGGGCATGTCCATCCCGGCCTCTTCCATCAGGTCCTTGCGGTACATCACCATGGAGGATTCACCATAGAACGGCGCGGCGTAGAGGGTGCCATCCTTCGAAAGACCGCCCGCGATCGCCGGCAGGAAATCGTCCTGATCGTAGCCCTCGGGCATGTCGGTCAATGGGACGAGCCAGTCCTGTTCGAGCCAGATCGGCACTTCGTAGGTGCCGATGGTCATCACGTCGAACTGTCCGCCATTGGTCGCGATATCCTGCGTAACGCGCTGGCGCAGAACGTTTTCCTCCAGCGTGACCCACTCAACCTCGATGTCGGGGTGCTGGCTGTTGAAATCCTCCATCAGGCCCTGCATCCGGATCATGTCGCCGTTGTTCACGGTCGCTACGGTCAGGGTCGTCTCGGCCAGCGCACCGCCGGCGGTCAAGGCGCCCACCGCACAGGCCCCGAAAGACAGACCAAGCCCGGCCACGATCCGGCCAGCGACGCCCCGGCGCGACCCGTCACCGCGCCGCAGTCCAGCCTCCAATCCAGCGCCCTTTTCGGCGCGCAATCTCTTTGTCATGATCTTCCTCCCGTGCGCGTTGAGCATTTGCTCAACTTATGGTCAAATAATCAGTTCTTCGACCTCTTCGAGTCAAGGCATTTCCACTCCACTGCCATCTTAACCAAATTTTCGTAAATATTCGGTTACGTTGCGTCGGCGGAAAGAAGCGCGCGCGCGGTGCCCTCGTCTGTAATCAGACCGCTCAGCAGTCGACCGGCGAGCGCGGCGCGAATCGCGGGGACCTTGGCCGGTCCGCCGCCGATGCCGGTCACGGGCATGCCCTCGATCGGGACCCTGATGCCGACAAACTTCCCGTTCAGCGGGTGCTCCAGAAACTTTCCCTGCGCGTCGAAAATCTGTCCGCACAGCTCCCCGGCGGCGCCGGCTGCACGCAGATCGTCCAGTTGAGCGGTGGTGATGAAGCCGTCGTCGCGCAGGGGTGCATCCGGCCCTAATTGGCCGATCCCGACAATCGCCATGTCGGCCATCTTGGCCAGATCGCGCGCCGCCTTCACATGCGGCAGCGACCGGTAAAGCGCGAGTTCCTCGTCCGACTGCGCGAACACCGGAATCGCCAATGGGTAATGCGCGCCCGAGGTCTTGTCCGCGACGCGCATGATGATCTCGTAAAACGAGGCCGAGCCGTCCGGCCCCACATTCCCGATCAGCGAGACGAACTTGTGCTGTGCCCCGTCGACCGCGTGCATCTGTTCGATCACGGCGCGCAGGGTCCGCCCGGTGCCAAAGGCAAAGGTCTGCGGCGTACTGGCCTGGAACATCCGCTCCAGCACCGGCGCGGCAAAGGCGGGCAGACCGTCGTGGCCCTCCCCGACACCGGGGGCGACCCAGGCCTGAGCCAGCCCGTAGCGGGCCTGAAGCGCGCGCTCCAGCTCAAGACATTCCGCGATCGGGTGGTCAATCCGCACCCGCACCAACCCCTCTGCCGTGGCGCGCGCCACCAGCCGTTGGGTGCGTTGTCGCGATATGCCAAGCTCGGCCGCGATCTGATCCTGCGTCAGCCCACCCACCATCGACAGCCAGGCGGCGCGCGCGGCAAGATCGCGCGTGGACCTGTCCTTGTCATCGCCATTCGCGCGGCTCATTCCGGGTTCCTCTCAAGCTGCGGGGCAAGATGAAAGAAATCCGTGAAGGATGCAAATCTGCGGTCAGGCGGTGCCTTGGCCTCGACCGGCGGGTCCAGCCCGGCGAGGTGACTGCCACCCGTGAAATGCCAGACCGCCATGCCCGCCGACTGTGCGGCCACGATCCCGGCATGGCTGTCTTCGATCACCAGACAGCGCCGCGGCTCGACGCCCTGTCTGGAGGCCGCGAGCAAAAAGAGGTCCGGCGCGGGCTTGCCCCTTGCGACCTCGCTCGCCGTGGTGATCCGCCCGGCAAAGGCGTCGCTCAGTCCGACGATGCGCAGTGATTGTGCCAGACGGTCGGGGCTGGAGCTGGTGGCGAGGCAATAGGGCCTGCGCAGCCGATTCAGCACGTCGCGCACACCGGGAATGATACGCAGCTCATCGTGGAACGCGGCGATCAGGCGGGCGCGGTAGTCCGCCTCGAACCCCTCGGGCAAGGTGATCCCGAATTCCGCGCGGATCTGCGCCAGAACCACCGGGTAGCTGCGCCCCAAAAAGTGCTGTGCCACGTAGTCGAGGTTGATCGCCACGCCGTAGGGTGCCAGCTCCGCGACCAGCATCCGGGCTGAGATGACCTCACTGTCGATCAGCACCCCGTCACAGTCAAAGATGACGAGGTCAACCGACATCGGGCCGGTCGTTGCGGCGGCGCGCGTAGTCGGTGAACTGGTTGAAACTGGCCGGATTGGCCATGGAATCGCGATTCACCACCGTGGCAGGGTCGCCGCCGAGCAGCAGCTTTTTCACCGGCACTTCCAGCTTCTTGCCCGAGAGAGTGCGCGGAACCTCGGTGATCTCGACGATCTCGTCGGGCAGGAAGCGGGCCGAGACGTTCGCGCGGATTGCCTGCATGATCTCATCCCGCGTGGTCTCTGACAGCGGAGCCTCGCAGGGCACCACGAAAAGCACCATGAAGCTGTCACGCCCGAGGAATTCAAGGTCGATGACGAGGCTGTCCTGAACGGCCTCCAGCGCCTCGACCGGGCGATAGATCTCCGATGACCCCAGGCGCAGCCCCCGCCGGTTGATGGTCGCGTCGGAACGCCCGTAGATGATAGAGCCGCCCTCGGGCGTGAATTCGATCCAGTCGCCATGACGCCAGACGCCGGGGTAGGTGTCAAAATAGCTCTCGAACAGGCGCGAGCCGTCCTCGTCGCCCCAGAAATAGAGCGGCATGGAAGGCAGCGGCGCGGTGCAGACCAATTCGCCCACCTCGCCGATGACCTCCTGCCCCGACTCGTCATAAGCGCGTACCGCATTGCCCAGCGCGCGACACTGCATCTGGCCTGCGCGGACCGGCAACATGGGATTTCCCAGCACGAAAGCCCCCGCCAAATCGGTTCCCCCGGAAATCGGCGCCAGCCAGATGTCGGACTTGACGGCAGTGTAGACCCATTCGAACCCCTCCTGGCTCAACGGCGATCCCGTCGATCCGAGGGAGCGGAGGCACGACAGATCCAGCGACTCTCCAGGCGTGAGCCCCGCCTTTTGACACCCCTGGTAAAACGCGGCACCGGCCCCGAAATAGCTCAGGCGCTCCCGTGCGACCATGCGCCAGACCTCCAGCAGATCAGGGTAGTTCGGCGCGCCGTCATGCAGCACCACGGTCCCGCCCTGCGCCAGGGTATTCAACTGGCAGTTCCACATGATCCACCCGGACGAGGTCAGCCAGCAGAACCGGTCCTCAGGCCCGACATCCAGATGCAGCGATTGTTTCGCCCCCTCAAGGAGCACACCGCCATGGCCATGCACGATCGGTTTCGGATTGCCGGTCGTGCCGGAGGAATAGACCACCCAGAGGGGATGTGAAAACGGCACCATGGCAACCTGCGAGGGCTGCGGCGCTGCCATCAGATCATCCCAGAGCGTCCAGCCCGCACCGTCGCCGACCACCGGCACGATGATCTTGCCGGTCAGGCTGGGCAGCTGCGCGGCGAGATCCTTGAGGACATCGCGGCGATCAATCGTCTTGCCCGCGTGCACATGCCCGTCCTGCGCGATCAGGACCTTGGGTTCTATCTGGCGAAAGCGATCAAGGATGGCGGTTTGGCCCATGTCCGGCGCACAGAGCGACCAGATCGCGCCGAGCCCCGCGACCGCCATGAAGGCGATCATCGCTTCGGTCGCATTGGGCAAGACGGCGACGACGCGATCACCCTGCCCGACCCCCATACCGCGCAGCGCGGCTTGCAGCGATCCGACCCGCTGGTCGAGCGTCTGCCACGTCAGGCTGACCCGGCCAAAGGTTTCCGATTGGCAGATCAGCGCCTCGGCTTCGGGCTTTTCACGCGCAAACCGCAGGATCTGCGCGACGAGGTTGGTTTCGGCGCCGGGGAACCAGTCAGCACCGGGCATCTTGCGCGCACCCAGAACCTCACGCCAATCGCTGACCGGCAGGTCATTGAAAGCGATGATCGAGGTCCAAAAGCCATCGAGGTCCGTGATCGACCACTCCCACAACTCCTGGTAGCTGTCAAAGCTGAGGCCACGATGCGTCTCAAGCCAACGCATGTAGACGGCCATCCGCGTGGCCTCGGCCCGTTCGGGGCTGGGGGTCCAGAGAATTGGGTGCTGCTGTGCCATGGTTAATCGTCCTCTCTGTCGGATAGCCGGGTCGCGGATCATGGACACCCGCCAGTCTGTCGTGCCAATTTCCGCGCCGAAGGCCAAGTGGCTTTTGTGCGTTTGCCGGATGAGGCGCACCCGGACCGCCCCCTAATTGGCCCCTAACTGGCCGCTGATAGGAGCTGGTTCAGTTCCTGTTCAGCGCCCACCGGTCGGAAGCCGGCGCCCTGTGACCGCGCCGGGAATGATCGGATTGAGCCCCGCAGGGGTGGCATTGATGCCCCCTCGGGGAGCTCTCCGCGACGAGCCTGCAATCATCGCACAGGCGCCCGCGCCCTCATCGCGGCGAGGATGGCGCGCAACTGGGTTTCCAGACCGGCCCCATCGCCCGGATCAGGGTTCCCGGCAGCGCTCCCCAAGGGCGCAAAAGCGCCGTCGAGCGCAGCCGTCCCAATGGTGAACCCGGCGGCCCCTGCGCGGGCGGCGGCAGCGATCCGCCCGGGCCGGTCGATGGACCCGGCCACGATCACCGGCTTGCGGACCGCGCCGCAGACCCCGGCGATCAAGGCCTCGACCTCCGAGTCATAACGCCAGGCCAGCAAGTCAAGCCCATGCACCCCCTCCAGATCGGCCAAGGCACGGGCCGAGGCGATGATGTCTTCTGCCGGGCCGTGCAAGACCGAAGGGTGGCCCGTGACCTGTCCGGGAAACGGGTAGTACCGAATGCCGGTGCCGGCCAGGATCGGCAGGACATCCGCCGGATGGGTTCCGCCCAGCAACACGTCCACGCCGATGGTTGCGCCGGCACGGGCCGAAGCGATTTCGCTCGCCCGGTCCAGCGACACGACCTCCAGATAGCTGGTCGCTCCGCTGCCGCGGATGGCGTCGCTCAGCTCGCGCAACCGGTCAAACGGCAGGCCGACATCCTTGAACCCGATGTGCGCGATGCCTAGGCGCTGGGTCACGGCCAGGTGATCCATCGCATCCTCAACCGTACGGTCATTGCGCGTCAGCATGAAGATAAAGTCCATCGTGCCTCTTCCGCGAAGATCGGCGCAGCTCAGCGCAGCACCGCACATTTTCCCATCATCAACGCCCCCCGCGACGCGGTCGGCGCATCAGAACCCCGACGTCAACTTCTGAGAGCCTGGCAATGATCCGGGAATGGTCCATATCTTTCAATACATCCTTTGGACCGGCTGTCCCGCCCGAAAACAACTCTACCCCGAGCCTTTATGTCAAAGCCCCCCACACACGCGCTAAGCGACATTCTTGACCGCCTGGAACGATTGGCTGACGGCGCGGAATTGGCCATCAGCGATGTCGTTGATGCTATGGGAAGCAGTTCCTTTGCCTCGCTGATGCTGGTCTTTGCCCTGATCGCCGCCTCCCCCGCCAGCACGATACCGGGGATCACCGCCGTGGTCGCGGTGATCGAATTCACGCTGGTCGTGCAGATGATTTTTGGCCGCTCATCCGTCTGGCTGCCGAGTTTCATCACGCGGCGCCATATCGCGACGGACAAGCTGCGCAAAGGCGTCGACTGGCTGCGCAAACCCGTGGGTTTTGTCGAAAGGTTTCTGAAACCGCGCCTGACGCTTCTGTTTCACCGCCCCTGGAAATGGCTGCCCCTGATCCTGATCGTTCTGTTGACCCTGTTCATGCCGTTCATGGAACTGATCCCCTCCTCCGGCTCGATTGCGGCCACGGTCATCGCGCTCTACGCGGCCAGTCTGTTGACCCGGGATGGCGTGTTGGCGATCCTTTCGATCGCCTTGCTGATGATCATTCCCGTTCTGGTCTGGCAATTCGCACCAGGCCTTTAGGGCCCGATCTGCGTTGCCGCCTCGTGCTATGATCAAGCGAACCTATGAGCCCCATAGATTGCCCCAGGAGCCGGATCGGGGCGAAAAGACAGCAGAGCACGGGTTTTTGCGCCTAAAAATTTGCATGGGTTAAATGGAACTGCCTGCTCTCACTTTGTTTTCGCAATGAAAGTGATATATTCGGTCTGAAACGAGCTCATGATTTTACCCCACGCGGATTTTGACCGATGCCTGATGATACACACGACTACCAGGGGGACATCGACACTGTGCAGGCCATGGCACAGGTGCCAAAGATTCTGGATGTCTGCGCCCGCACCACCGAAATGGGATTCGTCGCCATCGCGCGCGTGACCGAGGATCGCTGGATCACCTGTGCATCGCGAGACACGCTAGGCTTTGGCCTCACGCCCGGCGACGAACTGCCCGTGGAAACGACAATTTGCGATTCCATCCGCGACAGCCGGTCACTGGTGGTGATTGACGACGCGCAGACCGACGAGACCTATTGCGATCACCAGACGCCCGAGATGTACAAGTTTCGCAGCTACATCTCGGTTCCGATCATCGCGTCGGACGGGGCTCTTTTTGGCACGCTCTGCGCGATTGATCCAGATCCCAAGAGGTTGAACACGCCTGAACGGATTGGCATGTTCCAACTGTTCGCGGACCTTGTCGCGATGCAGCTCGAAAATCACGAGGCGATGGCGGCAACGCAGGTCATGCTGCGCGCCGAACAGGAAACCGCAAAGCTGCGCGAGGAATTCATCGCCGTTGTCGGACATGACCTGCGCAACCCGATTGCCGCGCTCGGCTCTGGCCTGACGATCGCGCAAAAGTCCGCCAACCCCGATCAGACCGAGATATTCGAGCATATGCGCCATGCGCTGCATCGCATGAATGCGATCATCGGCAACCTGCTGGATTTCGCGCGAGGTCGACTTGGCTCGGGGATCGAACTCGGGACGCTGGAGGCGGCGGATCTGGATACGATTGTCGAGGACGTGGTGCACGAAATTCGACTGGTCACCGATCGGAGCATCGAGGTCTCGACCGATCTGCACCACCCCGTCTATTGCGACGGACAGCGGATTGGCCAACTGGTGTCGAATCTTCTGTCCAATGCCGTGACCCACGGGGCAGCGGATCAGCCCGTCCGCATTCTCGCCGTCGCGTCGGGCGACAGCCTGCGGATCGAGATCGCCAACACCGGCCCCGATATTCCCGAGGCGATCAGACCATCGCTGTTCCATCCATTTCGACGGGGCGACAAACCGGATCAGCAAGGGCTCGGGCTGGGGCTTTATATCAGTCAGGAGATTGCCAAGGCGCATGGCGGCGAGCTGTCTGTCACATCAGCGCAGGGCGAGACCGTCTTTACCTTTCAGATGCCGCTTGGGCGTGCTGAGGCCGGTCATGGGCAGACACTCTCTCAGGGTCGCGCGGCGGAGTAAGCGGAGCAATAGGCGGAGAGCGCGGCGTTATGGTCATTGCTTAGATCAAGGCTGCGACGCGCATCAAGGAAACCATGTCTCAGGTGCGGGAGCCACGCAAGTTGAGCTGTGGCCTAAGGGACGCACATGAGCCTGCCCGATTTTGCCGGGACAGTCGGGCGTTGGCGATTTGGGCTGCGATGCATTCGCGTGGCGAGCGCATCTTCAGCCCCGAGTGCGGGTAAAGTCCATCGTCGTCTTCGAACCACCCGGCAAGCACTCCGTCCTATCGGGCCAAGCTTCGCGATCGCGACGTTCGACTTTTCAGGGAACACAGCGCCGAACAAGCGATTTTTGCTCCCAACCTCAGGCCCAGAAAGCGCCTTTCACAAAGCAAAAGGCGCCCTTTACGAAGGGCGCCGGAAAAATAATTAATTCAGCTGGTTAGGGGATATTCAGGACATCCCCAACGCTTCTTTATACATCTCAAGCACCGCCTCTTCTTCGGCGATATCGTCCTGATCCCGCTTGCGCAGGGCGATGACCTTGCGCATCACCTTCGTGTCGTAGCCACGCCCCTTGGCTTCGGCCATGACTTCCTTGATCTGCTCACCAAGGTCCTTCTTTTCCGCCTCAAGGCGCTCGACCCGCTCAACGAACTGACGCAGTTCGCCCGCGGTCACGCGGTAGTTGGACTCGGCCGTGGTATCAATCACATTGGGGGTGTCGGACATCGCGCGTGGCTCCTGCTCATTGAACGCCGCTTGGGAAGGACTTCTGAGTATCGCCCCTACCGGGGCTTGGCAAGCGCCCGGCGATGCCTTAGGCGAGGTTCGGGTTGCGTAAAAGAAGGGCTCGTTATGGATATGCTGATCTGGATCGGGGCCGCTATATCAGCCGCGGGATTATGCGGGTTGGTGTACTGTATCGTCAGGGTTCTGCGCGCCAAGAGAGCCGGTCTTAGCGATGAGGCTCTGCGCGCCGCTGTCGCTCGGGTCATGCCATTGAATCTCGGGGCTTTGTTTCTGTCGGTGATCGGGCTGATGATCGTTATCGTCGGTATTTTCCTCGGCTAGCAGCGGTGATTTATTGGCAGTGCGCAGCGGCCTTAACCGCGCGTGCAGGAGCGACTGTCGGGGAAGTTGACCCGATTAAAGGGGCCATCGGACTGATGCGCCCAATCAACCTCGCAAGACCGACCTGGGCTCGACATGGCTTTCCATCGCCTCGGTCGTCAGCTCTTCGAGCAGATGGCGTAGCGGCAAAGGGGCGGGTCGGCCCGCGCGCGAATAGGCGGCCATCACGCTGTGAAGTTGGTCCAAACCCTTATACCGAATACCGGGTGCGAGATCGGCAATTCCTTCAATCAGAACGTGTGCCTCGCGGTCCAGTTCCTCTGTCGTCATAAATTCCACCTCCTCCAAGAAGTTCGGACTGTCTGAGCGCGGATAAACAGGAGCGACGCGCGTCGGGCGGATTGGTTAAGCGAAACCTACCTGCGCGCCTTTGCACCGTCTCAACGGAAAAATCGCACGAACCGGTCCTCCCCGGTCCGCGGACTCCCGACAACTATACCGCGACTGGGGTGCGGCGCCGACGTGAGTTTTGACTTATCCACCGATTTCTGGACCCACTGCCTGAATTTCCACCAGAGGGCGGGCTACCTCTTGCATTACATTCCAAAATTGATATATGTCTGAAGCACTCAGGACGGAGCCTCCCATGTCCCCCGATGTCAGCGCCTTCTTTGACGAAGCAACCAATACCATCTCCTACGTCGTGCGCGATCCACAAGGTAGCGCCTGCGCGGTCATCGATTCCGTGCTGGATTTCGACTATGCTTCGGGGCGGACCGATACCCGATCTGCCGACGCGATCATCGCCTTCATTCGCGAAAAAGGGTACGATTTGCAGTGGCTTCTGGAAAGTCACGTCCATGCCGACCACCTGTCCGCCGCGCCCTACATCCAACAGGCGCTTGGCGGTGAAATCGGAATTGGCGACAATATTCGCGTCGTTCAGGACACCTTTGGCAAGGTCTTCAATGAGGGAACGGAGTTTCAGCGGGACGGGTCGCAGTTCGATCGCCTTTTCCAGGAGGGTGACAGCCTTCACATCGGGCAGCTGCGCGCCGATGTTCTGCATACCCCCGGTCATACGCCCGCCTGTCTTACTTATGTGATCGGCGACGCGGCCTTTGTCGGCGATACGCTTTTCATGCCGGATTTCGGTACGGCGCGCTGCGACTTTCCCGGCGGTTCGTCCGAGATGCTCTACGCCTCGATACAGAAGATCCTCGCCCTGCCCGATGCCACCCGCATTTTTGTCGGGCACGACTACAAGGCACCGGGCCGTGAAAGTTATGCCTGGGAAACCACTGTCGGTGAGCAGAAGGCGCTGAACATCCACATCGGCGCAGGTAAATCGGCTGAGGATTTTGTGGCCATGCGGGATGCGCGTGACGCGACGCTCGCCATGCCCAAACTGATTATCCCCTCCCTGCAGATCAACATGCGGGCCGGCCACATGCCCGAAGCCGCGGACGACGGTAATGTTTATCTGAAGGTGCCCGTCAACAAACTTTGATGCGCTCGCGGAGACGTTCCGTTGCATCTGCCGGCTGGGCAATTTCACATCAATTACGATGCATAAAGGACTGACTATGCAACCAGATTGGATCATGGGCCTTTTGGGCGGCCTGCTCATTGGTACGGCCGGCGCGATCATGCTGCTCGGCAATGGCAAGATCATGGGCGCCAGCGGAATCATCGGCGGCCTCGTGGACGGATCGGGCCGCTCGGATCGGTTCGACCGTATCCTGTTTCTCGCCGGTGTCGTGCTGCTTCCCCTCGTTCTGATGCGTTTCGTCGGCACGCCCGATACACATGTGACGGGCAACCTCGCCGTCCTGGTGACGGCTGGACTGTTGGTCGGCCTCGGCACCCGAATCGCCAACGGCTGCACATCGGGGCACGGTGTTTGCGGCATCTCACGGCTATCCCTTCGCGGTATCGTGGCGACAGTCTTTTACATCCTCGCGGGCGGACTGACCGTCGTATTGTTCCGCCATATCCTCGGAGTGATCTGATGCGGCTGATCCTTTCCTTCATTGCCGGCGCCCTTTTTGGCACCGGGCTTTATCTCTCGGGCATGACCGATACCGACAAGGTGCAGGGCTGGCTCGACATCTTTGGTGACTGGGATCCGACGCTGGCCTTTGTCATGGGGGGCGCGATCCTTCCCATGGCGATCGCCTGGCGGGTGACGCGCCGCGCGCGGGCGCCGCTGGTCGGAGGGGCGTTCCCGGTCCCGGCGGATCCGGAGGTCGATCGCCGGCTCGTCATCGGCTCGACCCTCTTTGGCATGGGCTGGGGCTTGTCCGGGCTGTGTCCCGGCCCGGCGGTCGCCTCTCTCAGCTTTGGCGGAACCGAGGGCGTCGTCTTTCTCATCGCGATGCTGGCGGGCATGTTCCTTGCTCCGGGCGTCAAGCTGCGGCTGGACAGGGCATCACCAGCAGAATAAGTCTGAGCCATGCAGATACGTCAGGTCACCCCCCGCTATTCCGTTTCGCCCCAGATCGCGCCTGAGGACCTCCCGGTTCTTCGCGATCAGGGCTTCACCACCGTCATCTGTAATCGGCCCGACGAAGAGAACCCGGCGGAATTGCAATCAGATCGGATGGCGGATGCGGCCAAGGCGGCCGGTCTGGAGTTCGTGGTTCTGCCGCTGACCCACCAGACCATGACGCCGGAAAACATTCAGCGCCAGAACGACGTCGTCAACGCCTCGGTTGGTCCGGTCCTCGCCTATTGCGCATCCGGAACACGTTGCACGGTCATCTGGTCGCTGGCGCGCGCGGCCGAAGGTGTTCCGGCGGACGACATCCTGCAGACGGCGGCCGAGGCGGGTTACGACCTCTCGGGCCTTCGACCCCGATTGGAGCACCGTTAACCAAGCACCAGGCGCGCCGTGCGTAACCTCCCCGCCGGCCCGACCTGCCCTTTCATATCGCGCTGATCGAACCAAATTCATTTCCACTCCGGGCGGCGTCCTCGCTCTTCATATCCCTAAGAAAAGTTCCGCCGGAGACCTCCGGTCGAGCCGCGATCGCGTTCGGCGGCGCCCGACAACCGCCCAATCGCGCCTTTGGTATTTGGTCCCACGGTCTGATGGTGCAATCTTTTCTCAGGAATAAAAGAAAGTCTTACGGGACAAGTCCGTCTGGGGAGCGTCCGTCCTGTAACCCGTCAGGCGATTTGCAACGCAAATCTTTCGGAAGGGCACACAGGTCGTCAGAACTGAAATACAGCGACCGCAAGCTTCGCGCGAGCAAGACAGCACATGCAGGCTTCGTGCAACCAACCAAAGTCAGCCTCCGAAAAACCCGGTGCGGTTCAGTCTACGGCTCTGCATACGTATAAATATAAATCCGAATTTAGTTCGTCAAAATATACCTCCGCTAGTTTATTCTTCTTTCCGGGGCTCTTGTGCTCCTGGCTGGGTCATCTCGCGGTGTATCCACCATCAATTGTTACGGCTGATCCCGTGACATAGGATGCGTCATCGGTGACAAGGTTCAGGACTCCGGTTGCGATTTCTTCGGGGCGCGCAAGACGACCCATCGGTGTTTTGGATTTTATATTGGCTTCCAACTCTGGCACTTGACCCATTCGGGCACCGATAAGGGGGGTATTAACATAGCCCGGATGTACCGAATTCACCCTGATTTGAGGCGCCATTTCGGCACCTTCAAGCGCCGCGGCTTTGGTCAAAAGCAAGACCGCACCTTTCGAGGCGCAATAAGCCGATGCATTGGGAATGGCGACAAAGCTGTGCACCGATCCCATATTGACGATGGCACCGCCTGTTTCGCGCATGGCGCGCATACCGTGCTTCAGGCCCAAAAACACACCGTTAATATTCACGTCAAGGACATGATTCCATTCCGATAGATCGGTGTCACAAATCGACTTCGGACTGCGCGCGCCAATGCCTGCGTTATTTACACAGATATCTATACGTCCAAATTTTTGAATGGCGATGTCGATCGTGTCTTGCCAGCCCTTTTCGGAAGTGACGTCATGTTTCACCGAGAGAAGATGATCGTTCTCAAGCTGCGCGTCCGGATTTATATCCGTGGCGATTACGCGCGCACCTTCTGCTAGAAACCGCTCAACGCATGCCAATCCGATGCCCGACGCCCCGCCCGTAACCAGCGCAATTTTTCCTGAAAGTCTACCCATTCTAATTTACCACTCCTCGCATCATCGGATCTCTAATTTCTGCCTCGCCTATGCCGAGGCCTTGCAAAAGCTTTTTGCTGTCTTCACCCAGATCAGGGCAATCGCGTTTGGCATCATGCTTCTTACAGCCCATTGAGAACGCTGCATAAGAATGCCTCGTCCCAGCCAGCTCGCTTGAGTTTGATGCTGAGAGAGCCTTTGGATGTGTCGCGTCGGACGA
>Ga0209345_10000986_pt1 | contig 36406 bp, 49 predicted proteins | sample Cruoilmetagenom7_FD_187294 | JGI IMG/M metagenome (GOLD analysis project Ga0209345, IMG submission 187294) | Oil polluted marine microbial communities from Coal Oil Point, Santa Barbara, California, USA - Sample 7 (SPAdes) (version 2) | ecosystem: Environmental > Aquatic > Marine > Oil seeps ...
GCAGAACAGTGGTTTTCAGGCAGAGAGCGAAAACCCCGCCCCCATCAGTGATGAAATCCAGTTCTGATGGCTACAAAACTGTTCATGCGCCGCTCACTAAGCTCACTTGTCCCAGCTAATGGGATGATAACCGTCCGCAGACGGGCACCTCTGGCGAAGACAATCCGCACCAACATTATGGTGGCGGGGCTGCGCCTATCGACGATGAAATTCCATTTTGAGTGCGCCCAATAACACCCCCTAACTAGAGAGAACAAAACAATGATCTACATTTCAATATTAGTGGCTATAGCAGCGATTGTCGCACTGGTCATAGCTAGGGCGATCAAAGACGATACAGACAAGAAGATGTTTAAGGTGGTTGCCGCCTGCGCAGCAGCCTTGTCAATCGTCTTCGGGGCGTTCTCAGTAATCACAACTATACAAGCCGGACATGTCGGCGTGAAAGTATTGTTTGGGAGTGTGCAAGACGGTTATCTGGAAGAGGGGTTTAATTTGGTTAACCCCCTTGTGTCCGTACACGAGCGCACTGTCCAAACGGTTTCTACAAACATGATCGGCGAAAATGCAATCGACGCGCTTTCCGCAAACGGTCTCAAGATGCGGATGGATGTCACCGTGAACTATCGTGTGTTGCCCGGTGATGCAGCTTGGGCGTTTCAGAATTTGGGGCGGAATATCCACCAAGACAAAATTCAACCTGCCTTGCGTGAAGCGGTGAGGAAGGCCGCATCTGAGTTTGAAAGCAACGAACTCTACTCGACAAAGCGACAAGCCGCCGCCGACCGAATGATGGTCCTTTTGCGCGGAAACATCGACAAAGTTATCAACGAATATGGCTACGAGGGCGACGTTGTTTCAATCCAACAAATCCTTGTCAGGAATGTGACTCTTCCGCCTGCTGTGGCAACCGCCATTGAAGACAAGTCGGCAAAAGAGCAGGAAAGCCAAGCGATGGTTTACAGCCTTCAAATCGAGAAGCAAGAAGCCGAACGGAAAGCCATTGAGGCGGGCGGGATCGCGGAGTTTCAACGGATTGTAAAACAAGGTATCGACAAAGACCTGCTGACCTGGAAGGCCATTGAAGCAACCGCCGCGCTCGCAGCCAGCCCCAACGCAAAAGTTGTTATCTTTGGATCAAACGAAAGTGGCGGACTTCCCTTGATTTTGAATCCTGGGCAGTAGGACAATGAAAAAGCAGACCTTCTTCACCGCAACAGAAAAGGACCGGGAGCACCTGCTTGCATTCGTGCGGGCAGTGCCCCTGGATAACCGTCTTGAATGGTCGGTGGGGGATGCTGGGGCCGGACGCAGTGCGCAACAAAATCGGCTCTACTGGAAATGGATTGGGATCATTGCAAGTGATACCGGCAACGACGCGGAAGACCTGCATGAGTATTTCAAGCAGAAGTTCCTAACCCCGCGCACCGTCGAAATCGGCAATGAGTTGCATGAGGTCTACACGACCAAACGCCTCAAGGTTGCGGAAATGAAAGAATATCTGGATCGCATAAGTGCCTTTGCAAATGGGTACGGCATCTATCTCCCCCACCCAGAAGACCAACACCAAAGGAGCGCAGGATGAGGTTTACACCATTCACAAAACGCATCCTTGATACGCGCAGGCAAGATCGCGACTTAACAAAGGCCGGATACACCAAACATGAGACGGAATGGGAAATCCTGCGTGGGTGGCGACACAGAGAGATTATTACGGACGTAAAAATCAGCCTGGACGGTAAGCACGTCTACGTCAAAACTGGGCTGCCGCAGGAATGACCCGCAACTTCACCCTCACCTCTAAAGTGGAAAGGAATGCAGGATGAGCGAACAACCAAATGGAATGATCCCTCCATGCTTAAAACATCCAGCGTGGGGTTTTTCAGAGGAAGACTTTACAACGGATATTTATTTTTGGCGCGATGGAAAGCGCGTTCTGATCAGCTTGATCATGAGCCGAAAACCAGGAAATGGAGCATTCAGTCGACTTGTTAAGCAAATCGAGGCAGAGGGCCTTGCTGTTGCCGTCCTAACACCGAGTAACCAAATGCGGGACATTTTATCAAAATGGGGATTTGAACCTCATATAGAAGAAAATGGGTGTGAAGTTTGGATGCGTCCATAGTGACCCGCAGCGAGTTCCCCACCTCCGTTCACAAGGCAGCTATGGAACGCTCTAAGGGCCTCTGTGAGCGCCACCTCATGCCCCCGGACATCAAGGGCTTTCCAGATGTGTGTACGGATGAAACGAAGGAGCTAGACCACATAGACTGCGATATGTTTGGTGGGAAGCCAACGCTAAAGAACGCGGCCTATCTTTGCACTTCATGCCACAAGATCAAAACAAAAGCTGATCAGGCGGCAAGGAAGACGCGAAATAAACACGCACCCCGTAAGGATCGGCCTAAGTCCTCCTGGTTTGCTGGACCGAAGCAAAAAATCAAAGGCAGGGGCTTCCAGAAGAAAGCAGGCCGCAAGTTCAAATCCACCTGGACGCCCAACACCAAGTATATCGACACCCCCTTACCAGAGATGGGAGAGACCAATGTCAGAGATTAATGCACAAACATCGCCCGTCAGCATAGAGCAAAAAACGCAGGCAGAAATCCGAGACGTTGGGTCGCAGATTGACAATCTTCGTGCCGAAATGAAACCCATTCAGCAGGCTATTAGCCGTCTGGAGGTTCGCTTGGGAGACGCCACAACACGCCTTGAATCAGCACGCAAGAAACCACGGGTCAGCGACCATGCGGTCATTCGGTTTTTGGAACGGGTGCATGGTTTTTGTCTTCGAAGAACAACGCAAAGCGCTCATGACGCCAGACGTTGAAAACGCAATCAAAATGGGTTGCTCAAAGGTGAAGCGGGACGGCTACAACATGATTATTCAAGACAACACCATTGTGACGATCGTGTAGCCCACCCCTAACGTGAATGACTGAGGAGAAGAAATGAACATCCCCTATGCCAGCGCCACGAGCGGCATGAACGCCCGCAATGAGATCGTGAAGATATTGCAGCACTTCGACTGCGAGAGCGTCGGGTTTATGGATATGTTTCATGAGAACGCCATTGTGCTTGCCTTCACATGGCGAGGCCGAAACGTTCAGCTCAAAGCTAGTGCTCAAGGATGGGCGAATGCGTGGCTCAAGGAGAACCCGTGGTCACACCAAAAACGTTCGACTAAACAAGAGTGGGAAGATCGCGCCTTCAAGCAAGGAATGATCGCTGTAAACTCTGTGCTACGTGATTGGGTTAAAGGACAAGTTACTGCTGTTGAGACCGGCATTCTAACATTCGAGCATGTATTTATGCCCTACATGCTGGCAGCAGATGGACGCCCAATTCTAGAGCATATGTCGCAACACCTAATGTTGACAGACAAAAGTGAGACTGTCCAATGACTAACCCCTCAGACCTCTCCCCACTCATTGAGAGGATAGAAGCAGCGGAGGAAGGGAGCCTTGAACTATCGAGGGCGGTGCGCGACGCATCGAATGCTCCCGCTCATTGGTTCATTGTTGACCCGCAGTTCTACACCTCCTCCATAGACGCCATAGTAGGGCTTATAGAGAGTGAGTTTGGTGCCTGGGGCGCAGCCATCGGGTCAAGCCACAAGGGCGGCGCCACGCTCTATCTCAAAGAGCGTCAAAATGGCACGCAACCATTCAAAGGCAAAGGCCACACCCCTGCGCTGGCTCTCTGTGCCTGTTTCCTCAAAGCCCTTCAGGAAAGGGGGGAAGGATGAGACGTGAACGTAAAATATATGAACGCAGAACGCTCGTCGAGGCCTTGGAGGCGCTAGAACACTTCCAAGTACAGCTTCAAGAGAGACTTGATAGGTTGGACGCCCCCACACCCCCTAAAGGAGACTAACAATGGTATGGCAGAATAGAGACCCAGCGAGTGAGGCCCTCTAACTTATGACCCGTCGCCCTTTCCTTTTCACCAAAACAGACGCGAAGCGCGCCATGCAGGCAGCGGAGGAAAGAGGCTGGAAATCTGTGACCATCACCACCAAGGATGGAACCGAGATCACGTTTGGGAAAGATGCGCCTGAAAAACCTGTTGAAGACAAGCAGGAAATCACCCTCTAATGCCCGACATGCCTAGACAACTTCCCCCATGTGTCCAGCGAGAGATCAAAGGCCCCGCGCATCGCCGGTACACGGTCTACTATGTCCGCCCCGCGCATCATGGCCCCCGCACCCGCCTAAAGAGTGAGCCCTTCACACCAGAGTGGTGGGCAGAATATCACGCCATCATGACTGGCGCACCCAGGCCCCAGACACCCGAAGAGGCTAAGCGGATGCCTGCCAAGGGCAATCTGGCATGGCTCATCCAACAGCATAAGAACTCAAGCGACTGGTCCCGGCTTGCCAAATCAACCCGGCGCAACCGGGATAACATCTTCCTCAACATCATCAAACAGGCGGGCCATGTGGCCTATGACGATGTGGACAAGGGCTCCGTGGTGCGCGGCCTTGAGCGCCGGAGTGACAAGCCCTTTGCAGCCAAGGAATATCTCAAAGCCGTTCGGGCGCTCTACCGCTGGGCCATTGCGAATGATTACGTGGCACACAACCCAACCGAGGGCGTTTCAGCCCCCACACCCAGAACAACCGGATTCCATACTTGGTCAGATGATGAGATTTCTCAATTTAGAAAGTGCTGGGAACACGGCACTATGGAACGGCTTGCAATGGAGATCATTCTAGGGACTGGCTTACGCCGAGGAGATGCGGTTGTGTTGGGCCGTCAGCATATGCGGGATGGGATCATATCAATCCGACTGGAAAAAAGCGGCTATCAGGAAGAGGTGTCAATCCCACTACTGCCAGATCTGGCCGAAGCAATAGACCAAGCACCAACGGGCGACTTGACATTCATTGTCGGAAAGCGGGGTCAGCGATTCACAAAGGAAAGTTTTGGGGAGGTTTTCGCTCAGGCCTGTAAGGCGGCTGGGGTGCCAGGCAGAGCCCATGGGTTGCGGAAGGCGGCGGCGGTTCGCTTGGCTGAGAATGGTGCTACCGTGCATCAACTCATGGCGTGGTTTGGATGGGGCGACGACAACATGGCAAAGATCTACACCATGGCAGCAGACAGGAAGCGCTTAGCAGCAGATGCAGGACGCCTAATTGACGGCAGTTCGCCCTCACCCTCAGTTTCCCGCCCTCACCCTAAAAAAAGCGGTAGGTAAATCAACGGCTTATGGGGTGCAAAATTGATACTGGTACGCCCTAGGGGAATTGAGTAATTGAGAGATTTCAATGACTTAGGTGGCTAAGTGAGGGCAAGAGGGGGCATTGATTTCATTAAGGTATTTCAAATGCCGCCCTCACCCTAATAGGGACAAGGGATCTGTCGTACACATAAAACCTTCACTTCACAATGAAGGTTTTGCGGGTAGTGTCTCAGTTTGAAATCTAGCCTTGATATTCTCGAAGATTGCCGCACTTTCCTGTATGCTTACCGCAAAGCATAGGAGAAACCATGGCTAAAGGACCAAAGGGGCAAAAGCGCCCCACTGACGTTATCAGCAACGCCGTCAAGGTCATGCGGATAGCGACCGGCGAAGAAGGAGAAATCATCGAAGAAGAAGACGGTAAGGACCCTGCCGCCAAAGCGTTAGGCGCTAAGGGCGGGAAGGCGCGGGCTGAAAAGCTGACGGCTGAACAGCGGTCGGAGATCGCGAAGAAGGCAGCTGCGAAACGCTGGGAGAAGTAAGGCTACTCAATATCGCCGCGCTTTATCTTGATTTCGATTTCATCCGCCACGCCGTAGGACAACTGAAAAGCCATCGTCATTAAATTCAACCAAGTAATCCTCTCGGTACTTTCCCATGGACCTTTTGCCGGAAGCTTTGGTGCCAAGCGACTGGTCGCCTGAGCGATGACCCGAGAACAAGGCTGCTACGCAATCTGTTAGGAAACGCGCAGCAGCCTCTAGGTCGCAGTACATGGCGGCTGGCTTTCGGGCCAGTCGAACAAATACGCTCGTAGCTCAGTGGATAGAGCAGGTGCCTACTAAGTTCCGTGTCGTCGGTTCGAATCCGATCGAGCGTTCCATCCAAATCGCAACGGCAGTCATTGTTTAACATGATGACTGCCGTTTGTGAATCCCGTATTAATGTGATTCCAATGCTTGACGATAAGCATAAAAGTTCATATATTAAGGGCATGAACAAGCTGCCCCTTAAGACCCGCACCCAAATCCTCCACATGCTCTGTGAAGGCAATTCCATGCGGTCGATCTCTCGCATGGCGGACGTGTCGATAAACACGGTTTCCAAGCTATTGGTCGATGCGGGCAAGGCATGTGCGGCCTACCACGACGATGCGGTTCGGGGCGTCACGGCCTCTCGTATCCAGTGTGACGAGATTTGGTCCTTCACCTATGCCAAGCAGAAGAACGTCAAGACCGCGAAAGCTGCACCGGGTGGGGCTGGCGACACCTGGACTTGGACCGCGTTAGACGCTGACAGTAAATTGATTATCTCTTGGCTGGTTGGCGGGCGGGACAGCGAATATGCAATGGCCTTTATGGACGATCTGCGGGACCGCCTAGCCAATCGGGTGCAACTCACAACGGACGGCCACAGGGCTTATTTGGAAGCTGTTGAAGGCGCTTTTGGTGGAGACATTGACTATGCTCAGATCATCAAAATTTATGGCAGTTCACCAGAAAGCGCGAAGGGCCGTTATTCTCCAGCCGATTGCACTGGTATCCGCAAGAACCGGGTAGAAGGCAATCCAGACGTTGACCACGTAAGCACATCACACGTTGAACGCCAGAACCTCACAATGCGGATGCACATGCGCCGGTTTACCCGGCTGACTAATGGCTTCTCCAAGAAATTCGAAAACCACATGCACATGGTTGCGCTCTACACAGTGTTCTACAATTTCTGCAAGGTGCATAAGACACTTCGCGTCACTCCTGCCATGGAAGCAGGGCTTTGTGACACGGTTCAGGACTTTGAGTGGATTTGCGGACTGATCGACGCTCGGGCACCCAAGCCCGGTCGGCCAAAGACCTATGCAAAGAAGATCAAAGCCTTAAAATGACTGACCCCGGGAGCATGCTAAGCAGAGGCCGACCCGGGGTATACGAGGCGTAAGATAGTCATCTATCGGTAAAGGGCAAGTGAACAAGTTGAGAACTGACGCAATAAACACTTCGCTGGAACGAACCCTTACCCGTGACCGCCTAAGCAAATATTTGGCTGAAACTGGCGGGAATCTTGACGAAGCACTCACACTTTATGAGCAAAATACTCGCCTTTCCGAAGCATTATATTCGCCGCTCCAAAGTATGGAAATATGCTTTCGGAATACCATTAACCACAATATGCAGGTGGTATATGGGGAAGATTGGCTACGTTCCGGCGCGCCGCCGCTAGGCGTATCAGAGACTGAAAAGATATCAGAAGCTTGGGCAGAACTAAGAGCCCCGACCCATAGCCAGCTTGTGGCCACGTTGAAGTTCTCCTTCTGGGTTGGGCTGGTCGCCCCAAAATATGATGGAACACTTTGGCGGCATTCAATTTACAAAGGGTTTTCAGTTGGTGCGGGTAAGAAACGAAGAGATGTTCACGGGAGATTCAATGCTTTGCGACGGTTCCGAAACCGCGTTGCGCACCATGAGCCCGTTTACATAAAGGCAGAACAAATGCATCGAGAAACTATAGAGGCGATAGGTTGGATGTGCCGCGATACCCAGATTTGGGCCGAAAGCCAAAGTAACTTTGCAGACGTCTACCGGCCTTGAATTTCAAACTGAGACACTACCCTTTTGCGGTATTCGGTAGCAAACTCACCCACCGAAACCGCTAAGGAAAGCCAACCTTAGCAGTCTTCATGAGCTTGGAACTAAAAAAAGATCATAGTTGACGTCAACCGACGTTGTTGCACCGTTCCCCTTCGCTTCCATCCAGATGTCAGTAAGTGCGGGGATCGGGCGATAAGACACCAGCCGAAAGGAAGCATCGCCCTGAATAGCTTCCCATTGGTGGACTAGGCGTTTACTTGAGAACGGTGCTGTCGTCTCATATGCCCCCTCACGCTGCCATAGCCTTACGTCGGCGTCTTTGTTGGTCCCTATTGCAACTTCGACCTCTGCGCGGGTTATGTACGCTGTGTAGCCCAACGGGACCGTATACATAGAGGTTTGAGTTTGACCCATTTCCTCATCGATCGACGCGACAACTGCCCCGGTGCTTTCGTTCTCAATCAGGATAATGCCTGTGTTGGCGGCGAACTGAGTACCTACGCCGCTAACATAGGCGCGGTTAATGCGCCGTCCCGTGACCGTCGTGGTAGCAGAAGCACTAGAGCCCGCTGTTGCAAGCGTTTCAACAGTCTCTACGCCCGTTGCATCCAGAAACTCCAGAACAATATTCTGTGCCCCCGATCCTGCCGCAGCGTCATTGACATTTCCACCAGCCTTAATCCTAAACTTCTCGGTAGTGGTAGGCCAGTTATAGCTATTGTCAGTCGGCCCGTAGGTCCATATATCTGCAAAAGTGCCGTTGGGAACTGTCGAGTTAAACCCGAACTTATGAACATCCGTGACCCCAGGAACGAGGCCAGTCGCTATATCCAAAGCACCATGACCTGTAATCGCAGCGCCGCTTGTGTTCACAGCCACCGAGGCACTCGCAAGGCTTCCAGAGCCATCCTGCGCAACAATGAACTCTTGCTTGACGCTGTTGGCGTCTTTCGCGGTAACGGTGTCGAGGGCCATCTACAAGGTTCCTATTGAAAGGTTGAAAATGAAGTTGCTCAAAGACGAGAAATCAAGGCACCCAGGCGGATCCGGCAACGGCGAACAACCACTCAATCCTAGGCACAATCCTAAACCCATTGTTTTCCCCTGTCTAAGCTTTTGAAGGCCCTAAATAACGTCTCTCTTGCGTCCCATGCCCGCCTTCTACTGATCTTGCATGGACCAATCACGCAACCCAGAATAGCACTCACGCAGTATCGAGTAGGCCCCCACATCAACCGCCCATTGATCAATAATTTCTGAAAAACTCATAGGATCGTCAGGGAGCGCCTCTAAGGGCCTATCGCAGATAAGATAGCTATCTGGTGGGTTCGTCTGTTGGACGATTGCTGTTGAGCAACCGGACACCATCAACAGGCAGCACGCAGTTAGGATCTGTCGGAACATAGGTCCGCACCTCATTTCTGACTCTGTGTAATTGATCTTCAAGCACACGGGCTCGACGCTCTAATTCAAGGGCGATTTCTGCCCTCTCCGCGTCAAGCTCATCACGGCGTTCTAATTCGGCGGTCAGTGCGCCGATTTCACCGGCACGGACGAACTTATAGACAGTCCACCCGCCAGCTCCGAAGCTAATAGCGGCAATTAGGGCGTAGATCTGCCAACCGACCAAGAAGCGTTCAAAGAAGGCCATTATTTCTTACCCACCATAAGCGCGGTGAACATCCTCACACCCTCCCAGGAGGGCCCAATCAGGTAATAGGTGATGACAATACCGCCGAGCCCGACAATGCCCCATTGAGCCTGTGTGGCCGTCGCAGCGGGAGCCAGAAATATGACCGGAGGCCACAACGCAGCCAGATAGATCAGGCATAAACGAACGACAAGACGGCGATTAGTCCATGTCGGCCTGTACGGCCCTTGGGGCTCATTCATTTGTCATTGTCTTTCTGTATGAGAGGGGTAAAATCTTTGTTGCTGGGGCCGCCCCGAACCTATCTAGACGCTGGACGTTCTGGGCCTAATGGGCACTGTTGATTTCTAAGTCACGAATGCGCTGGCGGTTCTCTTTTAAACTCTCCCACAAAACTCCTTGATCTCGACGGGCATCATGAGCCGTATAGCGGTACAGCATTCCCTCATTTATCCTGTCTTGCATCTCCTTAAGGGTGCCCTTCATCTCCTTAACATCATCTGCGATGCTCGGAACCTGTCCGGTGGCAGAGATCACATTCCCCCCAAAAGCTATAATCCCAGCCGTCATAATCGTCACAAATGCACCTGCTGCAAACTTCAACCCAGCCCACCTGTCGCTGTAATCATCGGCGGGTCTTTTTTGTGACACCATCTCTACGCGTCCGCATCTTGTGCGTGGCGTAAGCGCCGAACAAGAACCCAATCAGTGCCAAAACCCCAACCCCCAGCAGCTCCAACATGTGATCGCCTCTGTAGCGCCATAGTTCCAACACTAAAGATCTGAGCGTATCCTAAAACGGCAAGTATGTCTTGCGCTGGCCTGTGATGTTCGGGAAGCAGGTGCAAAGAAACACCGACAATAAACGTCAGATGTGTGAGTAACATAGCTGTAAACAGGGCCGCGATAATCCACTGCCAGTCTTTGGTCTGGTTCCACAAAAGCCACACAATAGCAGCCACATCAAAGCCAATGTAATAACTGATTGGATACGGATCGCCCGTCCACCAGTTTATAAAGACCGTAGCTATCCAAACAGCCGTCAAAATACACATGGTGCGTAGCTCTGAGTTGCCATGCCTCAACACAGTCATGGCCGCGCGCCAACTGTTACTTTCAACATGTCTTGCTGAAATTACCCAGCCACCCAGAATTGCAAGGCCGAAGAAAACTGCGTAGATCACTTTCCGCCCCCGCCGCTTGCTAGGATGTAATCGTTCGACACAATAAGCTGCGCACCGACATTGTGTATCTCAAGCATAAGAGCCCGCTCCGTATCGTTCAGGCGGTCGAAGATTTGCTTTTCAAAACTTGGCACGACCTTTTCAAGCCACTCTATCTTGGCTTGGCATTCGTCTCGTGAGAGCTTCGCTGGTTCTGGCGCGTGTCCGTCTGGCATACTATTCTCCTGGGTTGGTTATCCTTGGCGGAACATTTCTGCTATGCGTTCCGATCTGATGCCGACCTGCTCAGCCCATCGGCTATCAAGCGCTTCAGACGCGGCACGGTCGTAGTCGCCCGCCTCTAGTGCTGTGAGCATGTTCCTAAATCCCGATAGTCTTGGCCAGCCCAGATTAAAGCACATGTTGACCAGTCCACGTTGACGCGCGTCCGTCATGTCTCGCCACCAAGGGGCATTTCGATCAAGGTCATCCGTAGCAGCGTCGATATCATTGCCGCACAAGAAGTAAGACTCCTCTTCTGACAACCCGATATCATCGAGATTTCGGCCTATGCCTATGGTGAGCTTCCCCACAGTGTCCTTGTAGGGATGTTTTCTCAGGCCCTCATCGCGGTGCAATTCGCGCTTAAGTGCGTCCAGGTCAAAAGACATTACGTCATTTCCCTCTTTCGATTGATACTCATAGAAAAACCCGCCTGAGACGAAGCACAAGCGGGTTGATTTCAAATTGGTCGTGAGCCCTGGGATCAGGCCTGCTGATAAATTGGTTCTGCCAGCTCTGAGTTAAAAAACCTGACATCGATACTCGTCCGCTCTTGCGTGTGCTCAGGCTCGAAATAGGTTCTGTGCGGCACAAAGCCCGATAACAAAACAACGTCTCCAAGTTTGTATTCAGGACGCCAGAATATCTCAGGGTCGAACAAATCGTTGTCGATCCCACACGCACTAACACAGGGGAAATGCGATTGGCTCCTGACTGGCAAGAACTCCAAACTAGACATCGGGCCGTGCTCATAGCGAAAGGGGAACCACAAGGTCAGGATTTCCGCATCACTATTGTAAAGTCTGTTGTCTTGATGAAACTCGCCAAATGAACGAGACCCGTTTGGCATCATATTGCGTATGTGACAGACGGAAGCGCTTGTATAAAGCTCCGGCATATCCAGGTGATCTTTTACAATTCCGTCAAGCCCCAGCCGCTCCATCGAGCGGTAGACAAACTTCATCAGGCTTTTATTATCCATGCCCGACATCTTTGCGGGATCGAATAGCTCTGGATAGGAATCTCGGAAACATTCTTGAGCCGCCATTTTTTCTGCCGTCGCCATGTAAAGCGGAAACCCGACATTGAAGCTTTCAGCCTGTCCTATTTCTTCATAGATAGAGGTAATGCCATCGATATTCTGGGCGATCACCTGATCGAATTTAGTTAGCGGCTCAGGGTCAAAAGCCCCCTTGATCCACGCGCAGCCGAATGTCTTCAAACTTTCAAGTACAGCGATGTGGTCGAGCGACCCGGCGTCGAATGTTGCTTTCTCAGGCGAAAAAAATGCCTGCATTGTCTCTCGTTGAGAGTGAGATGTGTCAATCCCAAGCTTTCTTTCCGCACCGTCTGCGACAAGACTAGCCTCAACTGCAAAGGCAGGGTCTTTTGCCGCTTCCCTTAGGTCTGCAACCGCCTCCTCATATCTCCCCGCCTCATGAAACACATAGCCCCGCTCAAGACGAAGGGCCGGAACATCCCCATCCGCCCCAAAGCAAAGGTTGGCTAGGCTAACCGCGGTGTCATACTGTTTTCCGTACCGAAAACTGCGTATCCATCGCCGATGCAAATCCAGATCTGAAGCATCCCGCTGTGCGACGAACTCCGCCATAGGATTTAAAACATCCTGCGCTTCCAAAACCCCAACACGGCGCTCAATATCTTGAAAGCCCTCTCGAATTGCACTCAAATCAGAACGAAAGGCGCGATAAGACAACAAAACACGATTAAACATGGCTCACCTAAAATTACCCTTTTGGGATTTGTATCAAGCTCAATCCACATTTTCCACTTATTCCGCAATATAGCCCGTCATGTAAGTTTCAAATTGGCCCGTTCCCCCGTTCACACGCAACGTAGGTACAACGGTATAGACACCCATTGGAACAGCCGTGCCAATACTAGCGCTAAGATTCACATACCCATTCACCGACGGTGTCGTCGCTTTCGCCACTGGTGAAGTTTGAATAAACGGCGCACCCAAAAAGGTGGTTCCCGTAATCTGGATAGCGAGTTCGCCAACTTGTCCTGCGGATGAATTGAAGTGACTGGAGTGGGCCTTGAAATACCCAGTGTCTGTAATCCCCGTGGTGACAAACAAGCAGCTCGGTATAGACTGGGCAACAGCAGTCGTAGACGTAAACCCGCTTACATTGGAAATGTTCGATACAAACGGAAAGCGCCAAACCTTAAAATGAGATTGGACCGACACATTTATGTTAGCCCCTGACAAGGACGTAGCGATATTCCCGGCTCCAGTCCAAATCATTCCCAGATAGGTTCGGGTGTTATCAACGCCTACCCCGCCAGATATGCTCTTTACATAGATCCCGATCTCATTGACGATTGGCGACCAGCCTTCACTCCCCACCCCCGTGTAAGACCGCCAGAAATCCAGAACAACATCCCCGTCACCCGCTCCGACCCTGTCCCACAAGTAGACGTGATACAATTGATTATTTGCCAACGCCTGACTCGCAACACCCTCCACATAGTTTGCCGCACCAAACAAGTTTGAGTTCGTGATGACAGGACACAGAATGGGCCGGAAGGCACTTGTCGTCGGGTTCCACACAAGAGCACCCCTCCCGTCTTCCTGTGTGAACGAGATAGACGTGGCACCGGAAGCCTGTAGCTTTCCCGTTGCATGTGGAAAGCTTTGTGTCAAAACCGCCGTCACGCCGGTGACAAAGAAGATATCCAAGGTGGCGTCATATTCAATAGTAACAGGCTTATTACTCTGCACATCGCTATACTTAGTGAGGGTGTATTTATCAGACGACATGATGAGCTTCATTGACGAACCATTGAATGAAGCCCTTGATGCGCCGCCGTCTGATGTTGTCACGGGAGTGAAACGAAGCCGCATCCCATCATAGAGAGGAATTGGAGAGAGCCCAATCGGGGTTAACGTATATTCCGCAAAGCCACCCACATTGGCAAAGGTGTTCCCACAATAAACAGTGTCTACATGTCGGGAAAACAGAATATTATTGATGCCTGGGTCTGGATCTTCCGTATCTAGAACATAAACCCCAGGCATAGTATCCCCACCCACGACAGAGACAAAAAGCCCTCGCGTCAGGAGACCGCTTGACGAAAAATCAGTGCTACGACCCCAAGTCCCGGAACCATTATAAAGATAAATCCCGTTTTCCGTTTGATCTGTCTGAAACAATACAAGAATGCGATCATCATTTGTCGGCGTCACACCATCTACAGTTTGCGTGCCAGACAACGTAATATTAGCAGTTGTGGCTACCGTGCAAGGTGCCTTAGCGTAGATGGAGATGGCAGACACAGCAGCTTCGGCTGCACTGATCGCCGCCGCTTCAGCGCTCGCGTTCGAAGAATCCGCGCTAGAAGCGGCGGCGTCTGCATACCCTTCAGCGTTTGAAATTTCTGTAACAGTCGGGCCCGTAACAATAGCGTCCCCGGTCCCATTCCACACGCCCACGACCTTATTTGCGGAAGGAGCCGGTACCGTGAAGTCAACACCATCCGGCGTCGAAATTGGCGCCTTTAACGACCGATTAATTTCCTCTTGCTGTTGGATATCAATCATTCTGGAATAGTCGAATGTGCCTTCTACCGTGGATGGATTCCAGGCGCCCTGATTTATCAGATCCGTGTCCTGCGTCAGATCTACCAGACGCGCAATCGTTAGAGTCTCCCCAACAGGCAAAATACCCGCCCCGGACGCTGGATAGGTGATCGACCCTGCACCTGGATAGGACGAAACATTCATGACGTAATTGCTTGTCCCAACACCTTCGCTGAGAACCGTCTCCACATCGGACGCATCCGTATGTACAACCTGTAAGTCAGCCGTCTTGTTGACCACAAAGGCAAATGAAAAGTCGGTCGCTACACCATTGCCGTTCTTGATCTCTTTGGACGAGGTGTTTGTGATTGTCATAAGTTTGGGTTCTCCATAGAAAAACCCGCCTCAAAAGGCGGGTCCGTCATTCTTAAAATTAGCAGCCTGTCAGTCGCAGTATTTCGTGTAGCCAGATCCTACGCAGTTGTCTTGCTGCCAGCCGTTCTTATCACCAACTAATCCACTCACCAGGATAAAAACGGTGATTGCCACCCACCAGATATAGTGAGGCTCCCACCAGTCAAACATCATTCTTTCCCATTCATCTGCTCCCAAACACCCCGAGCATAGAACAGATTTTGGAACGGCATCAAGCGTGCGGCGGTTCTTGCATCCCCCTCAGAGACCTCGCCGGTAGCCACAGCCCGCGTCACCGTGGCCACATCCCCAATAAAGCCAGATGTCGGCCCTGCCAGCGTTCCTGCCAAATTACGGCTTTGGAAACGTGAAACGGGCGCGGCCCCTGCCAGCCTAGACAATCCCGGCAAACCAGCCTTTTCTCCCAGATTGTTAGCCTCCATAAAGACCGCCGCGAGACCAGACCTATCCAAGCCCTCGACAATCCACTGTCTTGGATCATCACTCAATTCACGCCCGCTCGACAACGACTTGAAGTAATAAACCATCATCCCGCCCGCAACCATTGAGGCTACACCCGTCGCAAAGGCAGCATCTCGTTGTTGTAGGCCCCGGATTAATACCCGTTGATGAGAAGCCATGGCAAAGCTCTTAAACTGTCCAATTGTTTTGCCTGTGTCGGTGGTCATCCAAATGGGGACATCCGCGACACCCTTGGAAACAATCGTGCTGTCCACTTCCTTGTTGAGCGCGCCGCGAAAGGTCCGCACCGCGTCTGGATCATCCCAAAGGTGAGTATTGGCAACCTTCACCCCACCCTCATCAACGCCGTGGGCTCTATATTGCTTTGCGACACGCTGGCGCATTGAGGCATCCATGCCCAGAAATGCCATATAGCGTTTCTCAGCCGGTTTAATGTTCAATCCCAACAGCGCATTATCCAGCATCCGGGCTTGGGTCATCGCCGCCGCGACCGACTTCTGAAAATCATTCCAATAAACCATGCCGTTGGCCTTGGACATGAAGCTTGCCAGATTATCAAGTGTCCGCTCAAAGGCCGTGCCGCGTGCGTAAGGATCGCCCAACTCAGCCAGTGTTGCCAGCCGACCATTCAGCACTGTCTCTGTGATCTGACCCGCCCGCTTGGCCTCCTCAACCGCCATGCGGAAGCCCTTCATGTTTGTCATCAGCGGCACAAGGGCGTCTCCAAAGGCCCGCTCAATCCCGTGCGCCATAACGTGCCGGAACACATCAGGAAAACTTGAAACCGTCACCCCGCCCATTTTGGTGAGAAATTGCGCTTGTCTTAAACCGCGCGCAGCACGAACAAACGGGTTTTGCGGATCGCCGCTAAACTGACCGCGTAATTGATCCCGCACATGCTCAACATCCTTGATGTCTTGCTGTCGTTGTTTCTCCAGCTTGGTTCTGGCCTTTGCGTCAGGCGCTGTTTCCGCCAGCCGGTTATACTGGAAATTGATTTCCTTGATGGTTTCCTCAAGGGTCAAATCCCCATCAAAGGCCCGAGACAGCTCCACATCAGCGCCCATGACCCGCGTATAGCGATCAGCTACGCGCTTCACGTTGCTTTCAAGGAATTGCTCGACTTTCAGATCTTCAATATCAAAAACACGTTCCGCTAATGGTCCCCGGCTTGAGACTACAAAATCATAGGGCAGATCATTGTGGGACATGCCCTTGAGCTTAGACGTAACGCTTTCCACAATATCATCAACATAGAGATCCATATTGTTATGGACGTCGAACTCCATCTCCTCTTTCAGACGAAGATCGTTCTCCAAATCGCGTATCTTGCCCTCTATGCGGGTAATCGCATCGCCACGGCGTGCAGCCTTGATCTTATTTACCGCCGCAACCAGCTCATCAATCTGGCGAGAACCGCGTTGAATACCTCGAATGGCATCTTTGGGGTCCCGAACATTAAGGCCCATCTCGTCCAGAGTACGTGAGACATCATCGAAATCCTCGACAATGCGCGCCTGACCAAAATCTTCTTCCCTCACCCGCAGCCGGGTCTTGTTAAAATCATCATCGAGCGCTTCGAGAAACTCACGAATGCTAGGGCGTTCTGAAAATCCGGGGAAAAAGCCTTCTTCCCATGCCTTCAGTGCCGCATCATCAAGCCTAATTCCGTTTTGACGGATAAAGCCGGGCCGCGTGCGATTGGTAAGCCCTATGGCCTTTAACTCGTCTTGAGTGTCCCGCAATCCACCTGAGCGCGCCAGAAACGAGGTGAGCCCCTCAGGCTCCTGCGGTCGCCCCTGTTCAACAAGGCGCACCATATCGACGGCTTGTTCCTGGCTTAGATCCTCTGGGAACTCAACCCGCCCCTCCTCTGCACTCGACTGATCGCGCGCATTGGCCATTTGCAGCGCGTCACGTTCTTCCCGCAGATTATTGATCTGCCGATTGAAAACCCGCTGTTCAGCCGCAAGCGATCGTTCCGCCGTGCCCGCCGCCCATTCCCGCGTGATCTCGCGAAACTCGGGCTCATTGGCGGCAATGGCTTCCCGGTTCCAGAGACGGGAGAGATAGCTTTCCGCCGTCGTTACGTCCACACCGGTGGGCAAAAGACCTTGATCAATGGCTTGTTCTTTTAGAGGATCAAACACCTCTTTGCGAAACCGCTCCGCTGCACGTTGCACAAACTCATTCTCTGAGACATCGCCCCGGCGCATAGCCAGCCCCACAGCCTGCTCAAACTCATCACGTGACATCCGAGGAGCGCCGGTCGCCTTATTGGCCTGCGAGAAGGCTGTGAAGGCATCGTTTAATCCCCGGAAGGAATTAGCAAGACCGGCCTGATATTGCTTCATCGCCGTTTCTGCCGCCACAGGCGACGCAATATCGTCTGCATTCTTATTTAGAAACATGGCGTTCTCGCCAAGACGCTGGAACACTTGGCGGACAAATTTGCTCGGGCTCTGAGACAGTCGAAGGGCGGGGTTTAAATCCCGCGTCAGCTTCTCCACAAAGAAGGCAGGCGCCAACCCCTCATCAGCAAGGCTGGTCACATCTGAAACCGCAGCACCCACGCTGCCATTTTGCTGGGAATCAAGAAACTCACCGCGCAGCGTATCAATCGGATCGGGACCATCTGGGATCACCATATCGTCATGAATACGCGCCGCCAGCGCCGCCCGTTCTTTCCCGCTCATGAGTTTGGCCGCACCGGCCCCCAGGGCGCCGCTCAGAAGCGCCGTTGCAGCGATAGACACAACAGCCTCCTCAAGTGTCTCAGTCTCTCTGACCGCCGCCAATCCTCCCTGGGCCGCTGTTTCTGCCACACCTCCGGCCATTGAGAATGTCAGAGCAGATCTGGCGACACTGACACCCTTAACGCCCTTCACCAGCCCCCCGCCTGGAATGAGAATCACTGGGTCGATGACCCCAGCCGCGAGACCCGCAACTAAATTTGGCACCAGACCGGAACGAGCGATGATATCAGCATCCTGCTTCTCCCGCTCTATGTCAGCCTTTACGTTCTCAAAGTCTCGGCGATTGCGCACATCAACAAAACTAGCTGCATTGGCCTCAAACTCTGTTCCCTTGATTTCCTCTAAGGGTTCAAAGTCAGGATCAAAAGGCTCAAAGCCCCCAAAGAGGCCGGTGCGTTCTTGAGCTACTACAGCCGCAACGCCATTAAACAGACGGAAGTTCGCCCCGGCGGTCTCCCCAAAACTTGGCTCGGCATAGTCAACACTCGCAGGCTCAGCAAACTGTAAGAGGGGCGCCGTGCGAGGGTTTGCTGTTTCAAACGGCATTACAGGCCGCTCCCCATAAAGGGACCAGGAAGCACAACAGGATCAGGGGGACCGGCAAAGGGATCAACCTGATGATCTGTAAACTCATCCCGCTCTGCCGACAGTCGAGCGTTTCTCTTTTCAACCGCTTCAGAGGGATCAAACCGATAAGTCACCGGCGCGCCATCCTGATCTAGCGTTGCCCAAACCCCATTATTGTCCTGTAACAAAACCGAATAACCAGGATCACGACCAGCCGTAATATCCCCAACCGTTTCAGGTGTGGCAATCAGCAGCAAACGTCCCTCAAGCGCGTCGGTTTCAGTTGCCGGACGGCCGATTACTTCTCCGTCCGCTGTCATTACCTGCTTAACGGTAATCCCTGAAAACTCAGCAACATCACGCGCCAATTGCTCTTGCATCCATTCCGCGTTTTCCGTCGCACCCAGCCCAGACACGGAATAATATTTCTCAGGCGGATAAGCCATGATTGTATTATCTCCCGTCGCGCGGGAGGCCCCGTAAATCCGGTTGATAGACTGGGTGGCCAACTCCTTTGAGATATCCTCATCCCCGTGTTGCTTAAAGAAGTCCTGATATGATGCCCGATAATCAACAAGCATTTGATCTGCTAGAGGTTGAAACTCTGGTGCATCGGGTCCAATAGAGAAAACACCTGGATCAAAGGCCTCTTCCACATCCCCAATGCCTATATCTGCCGCAAGCTTAGCCCCTGCCGTCTGGCGCAACTGCCGACTAGCTTCCATCGTTGGATCATTATCAACACGCCCAAGCTCCAAAGCCGTTGCTGTTGTCATGCCGCGCCTGATGCGCGAATTGAATGCCACCGCATCAGAAATATCTCGCTCGCTAAATGTCCGGTCCAAAGCCCGTGGGGATTGCTCCTCCAAACGCGCCACCACATCATAGGCCAGTTGCTTTTGCTGATCAGTGCCGCCCGTCATAAATCCCCGAAGAATTGTCTCCGCTCTCTCCGGCATAACCCCAACCTGACTTGAGAGGTCAACAAGATCTGTCACTGACTGGGCATTCCCCTCAAGCAAACCCGCAGCCCCACCCTGATCCACATAAACACGGTCCAAGGCCCCTCTATGCGTTGAGTTACCGGGGTCTATCGCCCCACCAGACAGGAGAATATCACCAAGCACAGCCTCTTCGCGCAACTGCTCTTGACGTGAGCGCGCGGCTTTTACAAAGGCCGTGCGGTCAGAAGGCTTAAGCCAGCCATTACCATCATCATATGCCGCCTCAACGACGGCCTCATCTGCCTCACCGCTATTAATGGCAAGCGCCAAATCAGACTTGCCACGATCATAGGCCTGCCGATTTGCTGCTTCAGCCGCCGCTCGCAAACGGCTGGTCTCGCGATCAATCTGTGCGTCCAGACGAACAGCCCCACCCTCGCCCAGATCCTCTCTGTTTTGATTTAGGAACGCTCGCGCGCCGCGCACATCCGTTGCAACCCAGCGATCACCAACATCACTCAATTGCTTCATGCGCCACGATTGCATCATTGCCGACGCTTCTTGGGAGGACATCTCGCCCATCGCAACACGAGATGCTGTTACCTGCCGTACATTCTCAAACTCTTCGCTCAGCCGTTCCGGGTCGTTGAAATTATTGACACTGGCAATCAACCCTCCCGCCCGCACCCCGTCATAAACACTGGCTCGAAAATTTCGCTGCTCATTGGCCTCATGGCGCGAGACGCTACGCCCGATCTGGTTTGCCCGACGCGCAATAAGCTCCCGTGCCCTGCCTTGCGCCACATCTGACAGGCCTTCAATCTGCCCGGAGAAATCCCCATCAAAGCGCTTTAGAACGTCCTCTGTAAGACCCTCTACATCGCCGCGCCGCGAAAACGCACCATTCTGAGCATCACTTACATTGGCAAATTCCCACTTGTCGATCTCGGTCTGAAGTTCATTCAGCCGCGCCTCGTCATTGCGCCGCTGTAGCGCAACGAAAGCTCCCTCTACAGATTTTGCAGCACCCGATGCCAAAGCCAGCGTATCAGCCGTGCCCCCCCCAAACGCGCCGCGTGGTGCGTTACCAGACTGAAAAGGAATGCGGGCGTGATTGGCCACACCTTGGCCAAAGCCAGATTGAAAGGCCGTCGGGACTCTTGCCATCTTATCTCGTCAATTCTTAAAGTTGGAAGACGTGCCGGTATTAGAAGCAAACCAGGAACTAGAAACACCACCGCCCGCCGACGAAGAGGCAAACGATTGACCCGCAGCAAGGCCAGAGTTCAAGAACGGATTTATGTTATCTGCCGTAGACGTAAGAAGACGCGCATCAGCCTCAAAATTGTTCGCCTGGGTTTGAAACGAAAACGCCTCTCGTTCGGTATTAGCCCTAATCGTTTGCGCATCGAACTCCGCCGCCGCTGCTGTATCAGCCAAAAGATCCACAGATGACCCGGTCGTTACATCAACACCCTGCCCAGCAAGAGACACCGTTTGTAAGCCTGTAAGCTGGCCAACCCTCTGTCGATGCTGCCTTTCAGTTTCCCGCCCCCGCGCCAGCGCATCGTCTGCCTGCCAAACGGCGACCTGCTTATTATTGCGCGCCACAGCACTTTGATACTTGGCTTGGGCCTTGGCAGTTTTCGACGAACTATAAGCACTCGCCCCAGAAATTGCCGCCGCCGCTGCTGCAAACGCAAGCACGTAGCACATGCTAGTTTTCCTTCCAGAAATGATGAAACGGAAGCCCCTTAACACCCCAAGGTGTCGCCTCCTCAATCGTGAACCCAAGCCAACTCAGCCACCGCAATGAGGGAAGGTTTCTGGCATCACAATAATTCTCAACAAACCGCAAATGCGCCGTGATTTCTGGCACCTCAGTCAGTGATTTGCGCAAGAAATGCAAACCACATTCAGACATCCTATCCGTTCCAACCATCCACACTGACCCACGATCAGATCCCAGCCAATGGCTAGCCGATCCATACATGTAGACAATCTCCCCATCGCACCGTTCGACCCGCGCAAACTCAGACAAAGACACACACTCGCTCAAGACAGTTACGGCGTCCACGCCAAGAGCGGCGTCCAATTCATCTAGGTCTGATCGACGAAGTTGAGGTGCCATCTCAAACACATCTGCCTCAATTGCGCTGTGCGTCTGAAACCTATTTCCCAACATCAATATTCGTCGTCACAGATAGAATGGTGAGGGGCAAACCTGGATGGCTTGCGGTGATCACGCTCACATCAGATCCCCAGTCATCGGGAATTGGCAAAGTGATGAGATCATCCTTAAGCGCAGCGGGACCTCCCCACACCTCAAGCGACCGGGATGGGTAGTTCTCCAAATTATTTTCATCTGTTCCAGCCGATATTCCCCGCGTTCGGTTAACGCGCAATGTGACCTCTTTGACGATCTTTTTATCTGTGATAGAACCGGCACTGCGATTGATCGGCAAAGACTCAAACAACCCCCTATATGAAAGCCCTACATGAACTTCGAGTGCTTCATTTGGCAGCGTAATCAACCCGTTGGAGACAGTCAGCCCCTCAACAATATTGCCATCAGCTAGAACAATAACTGGCTTACCTTCCAGATGTTCAAGACCGCTAACTGTCGTAGTTGCCGTTCCACTATAAGTAAGCCCACAGTCAACAAAATACGCATCACTTATTGCCCCGAATGTCCGCGTGTGCATCCTCTCGACGTAACGCTTCTCCACCCCATCAATTGTTCTTTTGACAATAAAGTAGAAGACATCCTCTTGCCCCTCGGGGATGTTGCAGAGGCTTTCAAACTCGCCGTCTGTCTCCCATAACGTCCACGCAAATATTTGATGCTCTTGCAGGTACGTCATGCACAACATCTTGCCGTCATCACGCTTAGCCAATATCAACTTGTAGGGATGCTCTGAATAGGCCCATTCATCGAGCGTGTGTCCCTCAAACAAATGTCTCGCCAAGACCGTCAAGTCTGACCCGATATAGCCATCGGCGTCTAACTGGTAGCCAAGCGAACTGACCTGAAACCCTTTATTCTGCTTGCCCGAAACCATCAGGATGTTTTCCTTGATGGTCAAAGGGGGGACATCCGTTGACGACAAATATGTTTCAACTGAAACTTTCTTGCTTGAAGGCGTAATGCCGTCAGCATCCCCCCCAGGCTTTACGTTCCACACCGCACCAGATGTAAAGATGAACAATTGCTCAGAAAAACTGCGGTAATGTCTAATCTCATTCCCTTGCCCAGTCACAAGGCGGAACGCCACCGCATCACTTGCCCGTGTTGGGCTGGATATGTTGAAATTGTCGAACTGGCTTGTCTGGGACATCTCCGTGGTTAGTGGGCTTGCGTTGGTATTGCCATACACAATCCGTTGTTCGTGTAGTCCCACGGCACCTGGATAGTTCCCCGGCGCATCAAATGGATTTCTTACCGTCTTAACGGGCACATCCGACAAGTCCGGCGCTATGTTTCTATCAACAAACTGTTGTGTCTCAGATGAACCAATAAAACCCAGGAAGAGTGAATGGTCTTCATCCTTGTAGATATTGTAACTCGTGGCACCCGTGACCGCGTTCCAGGTAAATGTATTGCGATCAAGCGCCACAGCAAAATCATTTGCGACCTCCACACGGGTAGACGCAATACTCTCCTCTCCGGTGTTTGAGTTGTACGCGGTAACAACATAACCGTTCACCTTGCCGCCACCGCCCGCCGTTGCAACAACGGCCGTGCCGGTTGGCGCATCAATACTCGGCTTGAACTGAATATCGGTCAACGTCCAAGAATCATGAGCAGAGCGCGAAAGCTTTCTTGGTGGATGGGTTTGGTGGACCAAAAACAAAACATCGTTTGACTGGCGAAATTTCAGTTCATCAAGCTGAGACTCTAAATATGTCGTTGAAACCTCATAGACCCTCGCGACAGTCCCTCCCCCAGCGTAAGGGACATATGCTGAACTGTCTTCACCATCGAGCAAAAAAGTTGTTGCCGTCACACCAGAAATCGTAAAATATCTGTCATTCAATGGCGTCATGCCAGCAACACCACTGATAAAGACCTCATCTCCATTTAAAAACCCGTGCCCAGCCGACACCACAAGAGTGGGGTTCGACTGATTAACACCCGTGATCGTCTTGCTTGCCTCTAATACAAGACCACCATTACGAATAATCCGAATATAGTTTTCACCGAACTCAAGACCATAGGCCTGCTCCTCATTAAATTGGAAAGGGATAAGTCGACTTTCCTTCGTCTGGTCTTTTACTTCATGAACAAAGCTGGTCCCAGCCCGATTTGAAATTCCGCCCTCAGCATGAACAAACATGTTATCCATCCGCTTTCCGGCAGTACCGAACTTTTGCAGATCAACACGCGCATATGTGGCCGGAGAGAGGACGCCACCGGCAAGCGAAATCTGTGTTATTGATGACGGCATCAGAGGCGGGCCTGATCCCAGGGGGATAATGGCTCGGGATCAAACTGCTCTTGGCGATTGTCGATAGATTGTGCGGCACGTTTTGTGCGCCCATACACCTCCAGACAATCGCGCTGAAGGTTGCGATCACCCGACAAGGACGGAGCAAGCTCACTTGCTAAATACCAACTGAGGGCAGACACGAAGGATGCGGGAAACCCTGATGTGTTCTCATTGTCATAGGTGTAGAGGCCTACAGCCAACGGCTCATCAGTCAGAATTGAGTTCTTATCGCCAGTCGGCGCCATCTCTATTTTAAATGGGATGGCATTGTCTTCTCTTGTTTGACCCTGGACACCCTGAAATTGCACACAATCAGTCGGCCAATCATAGCGATAGGCCCATGTGGCAGGAGGTGAACCCACATCAACCAGCGCCTTGCGCTTAGTGGCAAAGGTCCAATTATGGTCCGCCAGAACAAACAATCTGCAAATGTCGTAGTGAATGCGGCATAGAACCGCCGTGCTGCCCTCATCGGCATCGAGATTGGCAATCGTCGTCTTTGTTTGGCGTATGTGTGCCAACGCTAGATTGCAGATTTGCGCCTTGCCAACGGCCATATTGAATCCTCATGAAAAATGGGGCGACCCCTGAGAGCCGCCCCGTCTGTGTTACTCGTCACCCGAAGGCCTAGGCCCAGGTTTAGGACCGGGCTTAGGCCCAGGTTTTCCGCGTGTCTTGATTTCTTCCATCCAAGAGCCAAGCTTCTCGTCGGGACCAAGAACCACGTCAAACTCATCGCCCTCGTGGCGATAACACCCGTAATTACCCGGAGCTGTTGCGCGAACGCGGACTGTGCTTCCATCAGCCATTAGCGAGCACCAAAGGCAGATTCAACAGACGCAATCGCCGCTGTTACCGCACCCGCCGTCGGGGCCGTACCCGTCACCGTGTAATTGACGCGCATATAGCGCTCAGTGGTGTCATAGGGAATTGTCCGGACTGCGGTTTTCTTACCCGCAACAAGATCAGCAAGAGCAATCACCTCGGTGTAGACCGTTGTCGCCGACCCGAAGGCCACGTCATTGTCCTGTTGAACCGCAATGGTCAGGCTGGTGAGGTTGTCGAATGTCTCCGTTACCTGCACCATCAGGGGAATACTCGACACACCCTTATCATCAACAAGAGCCGTCGTTGCCTGCACCCAAGTGCCAGGAGCACCAAAGTCAATCACATTCGTTGACGCCGCAGTCGCTGTGATCGCCTGGGCGCTTGAGAATGTTTCTTCTGCACTAAGAATAGCCATAACTTATTTCCTTTCTGGCCGAAGCCCTTAGACCACACGGGCCTCAGTGTTGAGGAGTTGGTCAACCTGACGAACAGGCATCCCGCGATAGGTCATGACTTCCTGACCTTGGATCTCCATTGGACGAAGGCGCACGAAGTTGTCCGACGCCCCGGCATTTGTTCCCGCCGCATCCATCGCTTCGAACACATCACTGTTGCAATACATGACGGTGTTGCCAGGCTCAAAATTGCCATCCATGCCGCCACCTGGAACAGCCGTGCCATTATCCACCGTGCGCTTGCCGTGGAGCTTGTAATAAGCTTTACGCAAGAACTTGTAGATATCGACGGTACCGGCCTGAAGATCAGACACATCAATGTTGGCAACACGCGCATTCTTGCGCCAGTCGCGAACGCTCAAGCCATTGTGCCAACGGAAGGTCTCTTCCAAGGCGTAATAGGGGTTGCCATCACCATCCAAGACGCGCTGCTGGTCGTGATCTTCACGGATCAAGCCGCCCGTGGAGCCCTTCGGATAGATGCAGTGTGTCGCATCAGCACCCCAGGTCACAAACCATACAGAGGTGTTGTCACTGCCCGTACCGCCCGCATCAATGATCTGCGAGCCATTCTCTGCCGAGAGAGAAGAATAGCGCGGCGCAAGCCCCGTGATCTTCTCAGGTGCCGTGTCAGAGCTTTCATATAGGATCGCCCGCTGCATTTCCTGGCTCAAGGCTTCAATAAAGCCCTGTGCCTCCTGCAAACGAAACGCGCCAAGGTCTGGTTCAATCTCAGCAAGACGGCTGTCAACCGTTGACAAGCCTTCCACATACCCTGTCACGTCTTTGACTTGGGTACGTTGAGATTTGCTGTTGGGAACGCCCTTGTAGAGCTGGCCCCAAACAACACTTGGCAAGCCTGACATGATCGTATGCTTGTGATCTACGCCAGAGTTGCATTCACGCGTCACCATGTCGGGCAGCATTGCGTTCGACTGCGCCAGCATGTTGATAATTTGGGCAAGTTGCCCTGACCCGTCCTTACCTTTGTAGAGATCGGAAAGGTCGAGGAATTTTTGACCGATGGTAGCCATCAGTTATCTCCTTGAATTAACCCGCATCCTGGTAGTGACCGGGATACATAATTTCAGCGGGTGATTTGGAAGGCGGAGTAACATCGCCAGAAGCGATCTTTGACTCCGTTAGGTGTTGTCCGACGCGAAAGAACGTCCTGATCAATTCGGGATGGTCCCCAAAGCGAAGTTCGTTCATGGCCTGAACTAATTCCGGTGTACCAAAACGTTGAAGTGCAGAACGGGCAATCGCGATCTTTTCGTCGTGATCAACACCGCCAATTTCTTTGTCTGCCTTCGCCGTTTCTTGCCAGCCGGTTTGAATATCAGTCCATTGCTGCTCCTGAGCTTCGACTTGAGCCGCCTGCACGGCCTCGTTCTGCTCCGCGTATAAATCCAGAAGACCTTGAGCCTGTTCCTGGTTGAGGTTGAGATATTTCACCCCATCCGTGAACTTGCCCATCATGGCTTCATCGATCACAGCACCCTCAGGCACCGCGAACTCCTCATACGCTTCAGGCGCACCCGCTTTCGCGTCCCCGTCTTCCTCGTCACCTTTGGTGTCCTTGGATTCTGCGGTTGTTTCGTCAGCGGTCTTTTCGGCTGCGGTAGTGTCGGTCTTACCTTCCACAGCCATCTTGCCCTCCGTCACACCCTCAACCGGGGCTCCGGTGGTCTCTTCTACTGTCGTGCCAGTTGTCTCGGTGGATTCTGTGAATGATGCACCACCCAGTGCTGTTTCGTCAGCCATTGTCTTGTTCCTCTAAATCTGAAATGTCGTCTTCAATCATCGAGAGGTAAGCCCGTGGACTTGCCGCAAGAATTTCCTGATAGAGCCAGAGGCCAACTTGACGCTGGCCCAGGTTGTAAAATGTCGTGGAGTTGCCGGTGAACGTGTTGCCGCCCATAAACTTGCTCTCTGCAAGAATGCGTCGCATGACGTTCCGGCCTGCTTTCGTCGCAAGGACCGTCCGCAGTTCCTCAATCTCGACATCGCGCTGTGCCGAGATCTTTTTGTTTTGCTTTTGAACCTGTTTGGGATCTGAATAGTCGGTCATCCGCCCACTCCCAGAACATCATTCAAGACGTTGCCGCCCGTCGTGGGTGTGTCCCCAAGGGACTTGGCCGCATTCACCACAGCGTCCGCGTTTTGCTGCATGGACTGCTGTTGCTCTGCCTGTGCGCGCGCCTCACGAATGGCGGCGATCTTTTCGTCAGACAGCGTGATTTTGGTGGGAACGCCAAGGTCATCAGCCATGCCGGTCACCATCTCATCCCAATCAACGGTATCGAGCACCGCCGGGTTGAGATTGGCGACATTCCCGACAAAGCCCGCAAAGCGCTCAACCGTACCGGTAGACACTAGTTTCTGCGCCTGAGCTAAAGGCGAAATCTTCTCCACCTTTAGCTCTTGACCAGCCAACTCTTGAGGTGGAGGGGGCAACATCATTGGCCCCATACCGCGCCAACCCGGCTCAGAGAGACGCACTAACATGTTGAATGTCCGATCAATCAAAGGGTCAATCAGATCGTCATACATGCCCTCAAGAACAGGGCCGAGTTGTAACAACCCCTCTTCCTTGCGCTCTGCCAGCTCCATAATGTTGCGGGGCTGGACGCCTTCCATGTTGGAAATTGAAAAGAACAGATCGACAAACATGGCCTTATCAATGCGGCGTTCTGTTTTCTGGATCTTGTCTTCAAGCTCACCCGTGCGGACATTGACGTGATAAAGCTCGCGGAAGACCTTGCTTTGATCGTCATCGAAGTTCACAGCGCCCGGCAGCAGGCTAATGCGGGCATTCTTGGCACTTGAAGGGGCCACAATTGGAGGCGACACCATCTTTGCAATGGCTTTCCCAGACTCACGCTCTTGCACCTGAAGCGACTTCGCATCGCCCAGAGCTGTCATCCCAGGGCAATAAGAGTAGGTATCACCGGCCTTGGCGTCCCACCGAGGGGCGAGGATAGGCAAATCCTTGTAGCCCTTGACCTCTAGAAACTCATTGCTACCGCTCTGACTGTCTTCCCAGTACACAGACCGGAACTTGAAATCGTCAGGAAGCTTGAGTGTCTCATGCTCGTAAGACTTCACAGGCTCGATGATGTTGCGAACATTCACCTTTGTGAGGTAATTCGCGCTGTCATAGTTGCTCTGCGTGGAAGAAGACGCCTTGTCGTACCCGAAGCGGTCAACGACCTGTTTCACCGTCATCTGGTATTTTCGGCCAAACGTATCCACACGGTCATGCCCGTCTGTGTCGAGCATGTATTCGCCAACCGCGAAGGCCTTAAACCGTGTAATGGTGTGGAAGTCTTCTTCTTGGATCATGGCCGCTGTGCCGACACACCCTGCATCCTCATAAATCAGCGGCAAAACCTTGTAGAGGTTGGACGCAGCAAAAACCCGATACATGAGCTTCTCAACTGCATCGAGCCATTCACGTACCGGTGCAAACTCGTTCATCGCGGGATCTGGCGGTTGTAGTCGGAACCAGGGTCGCGCAGGGCTTGTGAGCCCCGTCGTCATACCGGCCCGCAAGGTGTGCAGCGCAAATATCGGTGTGTTGTTGATCAAGTGGTTGCGCTTATTGCCCTTGTTTTTATCGGAAGCATCAAACCGACCTCGACGCGGTGAGAAGTTGTCAACCAGCTCCCGCCAATGAGACATCCAAGAGGAGCGTTCCGTTTCCATCTGCGAAAGACGCAGCTCCAGATAGGTGTGGGGCGGTATAATCTTCTCCATACTCAGCCGCCCTGCCCAAGCAGGGTGACGCGACCGATATTTGCCCCGCCTGATACGCCCCGACCGCCGGTAAGCAGTGTGGACTTGTCGCCGCGCAAGGAAGAAACCCGGCGTCGCTCATCCTCACGGGCACGGCGTGTGCCTTCATTCACTTGGGTAGGGGGTGGTGGCGGGGGTGTTACAGGATCAGGCGGCGCGGGTGCCCCTCCGCCGAATCCAGGCAACCAGGCCCTACTGAATAACGATGCCCGCTTCAGCGAGGAACGCTCTTTTCGTAAATGTCGATACAATTGATGGGGCGTTATCGACCAAGAGCGGACACCCAGCACAGCTTTCACCATGCCAACACAATTGTTCAAGGTGAGCGGGAGAGGGTTTGCCGACGTGCCTTGAGACACCTCAAGCACCTCAAATCCCTCTTTGCGATAGTATGCGGCAAGATCAAGTGAACCAGGCGCCTCTACCTGGACATTTGGAATGCCCCGAGCACCATCAATACGCACCCAACCTGCATCCGTCTGAACTACACACATAACGTGTCGGTAGCCCGGCTTAAGAAAGCGCGAGAGCGGGTGGTCATTATTGTCGCAAAACACAACGAGAGCCTTCATGGCTTCCCCCATAGAAAAACCCCCGCGAGTGATCCGCGAGGGCTGTCAGTTCAAAAAGTCCGTTAGTTAGTTAGGCGTAAGGGTCAAAATCATGCTCTGCATGGTTCGCCTCACTAAAGCTATCGTCCAACACCGGCATTGCAAAGGTAAGCGCTAAAGCATCTGCCCGGTTAGGAGAGGGGATACCCCGGCGTTTCATGTCTTCCTTGCTCTCAAGCTGTATCTTGCCGTCAAGCTTAGGCACCGTCTCTGGACCCGTCAGATCCGTTCTCATCACATCATCAGGAGGAATTGCCCCACCACCCTTGAGCCAATCCCTCATGTCCTTCCACATCTCAGCACGCTTATTGACACAGCCCATGTCTGAGGACTTGCCAGCAAACGAAATCAGATTCCAGCTACGTCCCATCGTCGTGCCCGCAGAGACAATGCCCGTGCCATAACCAAGATCAACATTGACGATTGACGCCTTATGTTCCGTCTCAAACCGCGCAATGATCTGCGCCATTTCAATGTCATTGTCATTCTTCTCATACTTGCCCAGCATCTCAGAATAGAGACCCTGGCGCTTATAAATCACAAACTCATCATCACCTGTCCAGGCAGGATCAACACCGATCACAACCGGCGCGAAACTGTACTGAGGCTCTCTAAGGTGCTTCCCGAAGGCCGCATCTACATCCACCTCAGCGATGAACTGTTTGGAACTAGCCGAGGGGAACTCACCCTTCACCCGTATCTTTACAAAGTCACTATCAATTCCATAGTCATCAATCCAGCCTTGCAAGCGGTCCTTATTCGTGATCGCAACATCACGGCTATCAACCCTTAAAGTTTTCCACCTGTGCCGGAACTTGCGGAAGCACTCTCTAAAACGCCCCGTGTTCCGCGTGGGATTGCCAAAGACGAACCACATGGGCTCGCCGTCGGTCGTTCCACCTTCTGCAACCTCATAGATCTTGTCAGGTACAGCCGAGGCCTCATCAAAGATATAGAACGGCGTTGAATTAGCCGCGTGAAGCCCCGCGAAACTCTCTGAGTTCTCTTCCCGGCAGGTCTGAGCATCTACCCGCCACGTCTCTTTATGCTCTCTATGGGACAGGGACATAGAGCCCCGGCCCGAATTGTAATCAAACCAATGTCGCGTGATGGACATTCGCCACCACTTGCCAAGCTCTGCCCATGTCTTTGTCTTGAGCTGATCACTCGTGTTTGCCGTCACAATGCCCTTGGCAAAAGGCCTCGTTGACATAATGAACATGATCAACCATGCACAGATCGTGCTCTTGCCAATCCCGTGGCCACTGGCGGCGGCCATCAATATGGGGTCAACAGCGGTAAAGCCATCAAACCCGCGTTCAGCTATCTGTTCCCCTAGATCATCCAGAAACTTACAGGCCCATTCATCAGGGCCATATGTGCAATTAAACCGGCTGGCCCAGGGCTCTTTGAGTTCCACCATCTGTATGGATTTCTCAGTGTCCCAGGGAAAGGCATAGATCACAAACCCCAGTGGGTCTGCGTAATATTCAGCAATGTCTTGGGCCAACTCCAGGTCGGGGTTAGTCTTTCTTTTTGCTGACACGTGATCTTGCGCCTTGGAGCGCTGTTAGAACATCATCACCCAGCGTGTGTTCAACCCTTTCAACTCCCAGCCCATGCAGTTTGGCCTTACCCATTGATGAACTAACCATAGGCCCTGCTTGCTTTTCTCCTCGGGCCAACTCTCTGGCTTCCTCAAGTTCTTTGGTCAGACTGTCCACTGTCACTTCATGACGTTTTCGGTGCCTAGATTGGAGTTGTTCTATCCTTTGCGCGACCTTGGCGTTTGCGAGCACCTTGTGAGCATTTACCCAGATTGTTGTGGGCTTGCAGTTTTCGCTCACGTCATAGACTGCGCGATAGGCTGCGGAGGCCTCACCTAATTCCACAAACTTCCTGGCAAAAGCCTCTTGTTTCTGCGTGATTTTGTGATCTTGAGCCTTAGTCCCAGTCACTACGGTGCAACCGTTGCCCGAACGGATACACTGCGCGAGATATTCTCTCTATCTGCATCCTTAGTAGGCGGAGGAACACGCACGGTCATTTCCACAATGGCAGATTGAGCGGTGAAATTGCCCGTATTGAGGGAATCCTCGCCTTCACGCCATTCAATAGCTGCCTCTCCCCAAATGCGGAGGAACCGCGTATCCGAGTGAAGGATCACAACCTCCGCCAGCGCAGTTACATCAACCTTTGTGGCAGGCGCAAGCGGTTGTGACGGATAACCGGGCAGAATATTGCCTGCACCGTCTACCCCCATAGCGTCATATTGGGTTATGTGGACAACTGCCATTTACCGGCCTCCTTTGGAAATAGAATGAATGCTCACCAGCTCAACACCCCGTTGGCCGACGTTATCTGTTCAAGCAGCCCACCAGAATGACGAAACGGCGTACCGTTGTTGGAATGCATCAAAAGAGTCCGTTCAAGTGCCGTCGGCATCTGTCCGGCTTTATTGGCCGTCACGGCGGTAGCCCCGTCAATAGACAGAGAAATGTCCCCGGTCAGCCGATTGGCGTAGACGATGGCGGTGTGTTGTCCGCCATCATCGGAGCCCGAGCCAACATCAACGCCGCCGCGCCACACGGTATCTTGGACGCCCAAATACAAAATATTGTCCGTGCCATAAAACAACGCGATACGGTTATTGTCATTCACGCTGTGATCTGCCTCACGTTGAAGCGTCCACAGCATCCGCTCGGTGGCGGTCCCATCTGGAACGGCGTTCCACGTTATAGCGGCTGTCACCTCGTCGCCGTTGGTCGCTCCCAGAAATGGGAGGGAGCCCGCCCCCTGCACAAGCGTTGGCGCGGCGGCTGCGCGTGTGACAGGAGCGGTTGTTGTCTCTATCCAAGAGGTTGCACGAGCACCGACTTCCGCCTGGCCCCTTGCCACATAGACATCCACATCTGATGTAAGCGTCTGCTTGAGATAGACAACCGGATAAATGGCACCGGCTCCTGCGTGGGTTTTCGTCACCGACAGACGCACTAGGGTTCCAACAAACTTAGCAGAATTTGCGGCGGTAATCTCTACCTGAGGGCTCGCGTCAGAGCCCGTCCAGTAGTAACTCAGTGCCTCACTTCCCGTGAGTTCACGACTAAGCCCAACGTAAAGGCTGTAGGTGGTCTCTATGGCGGTGAATGCTGCGGTGTGTCCATCCTGCGCTATGCGAGTGCCGAAAAAACCAAGGTCGCCACTAGGCGTGAAAGTCGCCCTGGTGCAGGACACCCCATCAAAAACAGTTTGGGTGGCGACACTCGGCGGTGTTGTTCCACTTCCACCGACATGTTGGTCGCACTGGGACTGTTTTAGTAGGTTTGTTGCTTCCCCCTCAACCAGTAATCCCGAGCTTGTGGGTTGCCCCGTCGGAACGTCATCAACAAGACTTGGTGCTGACGGATAAACAGTGCCACCCGCGTAATAAAGAACGCTGGTGAAGTCCGCTATGTTTTGAGCGCCTGGGCGCAAGGCGAGAGCGCGTTGAAGTTGTGTTGACCCACCGCCCATTCCCAAGACTAGCCCTTGTCTCAAATTAGTTTCCTTTCAAAGAGCCCTGCTCACCGCATCCCCCAGGGTGCGGGAGCAAAGGCCACGCAGTGCCGTCGCTTATGGCAGAGTGGAAACACTGCGCTACCCAACCAAGATGCGAGGATGCTGACTGGTCGGGATTTCACAATATAATCGACATCCACCCAGACGATTTCGTCCCTTTTGGCGAAAGTGTTTAATATCTGGGTACAGATTATGTCCCGATGTCGGGACTCGGCTCGCCCGCGAGGCCTGAACTTGAGTTATCCAAATGCGGAGATAATCGAGCCAGCACGCCAGCAACTATTGAACCTACCCGCAATCGAACTAGCCCTTAATGAAATTGGAGCAGATCAGGTCGTCAACCGGACTACCCTTCAGTGCCTTTTGCTAAATTTAGTTGCGGCGAGAGGTCCCGAGCTACTCGAAGATATGAAGCAGCAAGTTCTGGGCGCAATTGGTAACACCGAGCAGTCAGCCGAAGACCCTCAAGGCGGCGAACGGCGAAAACAGCTAACAATGATGAGAGCAGAAAGCATGTTTCTTGAGATTGAGCAGGCGGCGGGGTTATCCTCAGAAGGTCGCGACCCATCGGGAGCAAACTAGTTTTCATTGTTGTGCTTCCTTTTGGCCAGTCTGCTCAATCTGCGGGCTTCTCCTTCTTCTTGTTGGCATCTGAATCCGACCCCTCCCCCTCTTTTGGTTGAGGCGGAGTCTTCAGCATGCGGCGGAGTATCTCGTCGCCTTCTTCTTCATCTGTTTTTTTATCGGTGCCTGGCATGCCTGACGAACCCATCGTTGAAATATTCAAGAAACTAAACGCCTCTCCGCTGCGGAAGCATGCAACGGAGGTTGGTATGATAAGCGTTCTTTGGACCCGGCTTGAACTTTATCTGGATGTTTTGCTGCTTCCACTACTGAACGCCGACGAACATACCGCAAGCGTCCTCATAACTGGTATGGGGTTGCGGGAAAAGATCCGCACAATTGAGCTTCTTGGGTTCAAAAAGTCACCCTCAGACGATTGGTTTGAACGACTAAGCAAGTGCTTAAAAACCATCAACGAGAAGCTTCGACCATTGAGAAATCGCTATATCCACGACTATTGGCTTTCGTCTTCCGAAAGCATAGTTCGGCTACAGCACAATACTAAGTTAGTGCGCCCACAATCCCGGCAGTTTGCAATTCAGTATCACGAGGCGAAAGAAACTAAGATCGGTGAACTCATGGCCTTCCAGGTACAAATACTCTTTGAAATCAGCAACCTCGTAGGCTTGATCGGTGATCTTTACGCAAGCGACGTTCCAACTCCATCATACGATACAGACTAGCGACAAAATCAAACCCATTGTCGTGCTCAGGATCATATGCATTAAGCAAAATGAGACCAGCCTCAACCATCTCAGGCGTGACCTCAATCTCAGCAGTTTCCTCGGTTTTCTCTGAATTGCTCATTTCGGTACGTCACGTATATCGGGACTTGTATACTTTGCAAACCCACTATGAATCCCCACCTGACCCCGTATAGTGAAACTTAGGATTCAGATGGAGGTGAAATGTTCGGTCACGGAAAATGCCCAAAGTGTGAAGCACCCATAAGCCACTTAGAAATCGACAGCATCACTTGGGGCGATAAGTTGAATGGTCCAATCTTTCGAGCGATCAGTGGGTGTTGCCCAAAATGTAAAACCGTAGTTGGAGCCGCAATCGACCCAACTTCGCAGAAAAACGATATCGTTTCTGAGGTGCTCGCCGGATTAGGCGTGGCTCCGAAAAAGAGTGGACGGCGTTAGGATTGTTGGCATCGATATTCAGCATTCTCATGGAATCAAAAAACCCGCCTATTTGGCGGGCTCCTCTTTCTTGGGTTTCTGTTCTGCTATCCGCTTTAGCCTCTCTTCAAAGGCTTCTTCGGACTCATCGGCTTCAACTTCCTTGGCCGCATTCCTGAAACGCACTGCTTGATCAGGCTCGACCGGCACGGCGGATTTTGGGGGCTTTGATTTCGACATCTTCAATCACAATCTGAGTTTGGTCGTAAGTATACAGGACATCAACGTCAGGCTGTCCAATTGAGGCAGCGCCATCATAGTGGAACGCACGGGTCGTGCCAGATTCCGTAGCGGGTGCGCCAAGCCTCGGGTCGCGAGCCAACGCCCAAGTTATGGCATCCCACGCCATAGCAAATCCCGACCATTTTTCATTGGCCGCATCCACTTTTTGCTGGACGATTAGTTGTTCTGTGATCCCCCGCACTAGTTCAAGCCAAGCTCCTTTGCTCGGCGGCGAGCCCATTCTTCCTCTTCACCTTCCGGGTCTCTAATTCTAGAAACGAGCAATGCTGAAAAGGGTAACTCTTCCCCCATACGAGCCATCTCCCAGGCTTCATCGTGGGTATCTTCGCTTATTGACGCCGCTGTGTGGTTCTCAGCAATGTTGGTGATCCAATAGTCAACCGTCTGCAACTCACCTTCAGAAAAGCCACTTACATCCGGCTGTGTAAGGGCCTCAAAGGACTTCTGCTCGCGATTGTAGTTTCTGACGGTGCCAACCGTTATAGCGCCCTGGTCCACTAGGCGTTGCCGGATTGGCATTATCTGATGCGGGACGGGTCCATACTTTTCCCGCACATACTTGCCACCAGTGATTGACTTGCCAGTGGTGGTAAACATGCGCGCGTCTGCATACCACAAAACCTTGTTCAGCTTTGTAGCTCCAAAGCCCGGCTTTCTACCAGCCTTCCAGATAATGTAGTGAACCAGACGCTCTGCGCGACGTGGATCATATTCTCTATCGACCATTCTCGGCGCTTTCCAACTAACTAGTCACTCCGAACCATTTCGGGGCCCAGCCGCTCTTCACGCGCTTTCGCGATAATACAGTCTCTTACCAGAAATATTACTTAAGGCTTTATGTGCACGAGATATATCGCTGCACCCTTGATTCTCGCGGTTATTGTACCGGAAATCAAATTCGGCCAAATACCGCGCTACCGGCGACCGGGGTCTCGTTGAGTATCTGGCGGGCCGGGCGCTTATTATCCGGCTCTGGCATTTTTCGATATTTAGCCAAACAGTTGAGAAGCTCTCGCCTCCTGTTTGGAGCGTTTAGGGGCC